>Ga0114934_10000009_pt1 | contig 92566 bp, 81 predicted proteins | sample 4SBtaG_2_FD_99695 | JGI IMG/M metagenome (GOLD analysis project Ga0114934, IMG submission 99695) | Deep subsurface microbial communities from Kolumbo volcano to uncover new lineages of life (NeLLi) - 4SBTROV10_white metaG | ecosystem: Environmental > Aquatic > Marine > Volcanic ...
GATCACCAGGATAAAGCTTTGTAGCATAATTACTGATTCAATCTTTGTTTGCTCAATAAATGGTCCGTGTCCGTGTAGTGTCCCCCATATGGCGATTAGAGAAACCAACGCCACGGATGTTGTGGCGCCAATGGTTCGAAAGCGATACACGATATAAATTAAAAACGGAAAGATCAGGAAATCATTGGTGTAGTTATCGTTAAGTGCGGAGCTAAATCCACCAAAAATAAACAGGCAACAAGCTATTAATAGTAATAGCAAACTCGTTGCCTCAATACGTTTTTCGTTTAATACAGATCGTTCAGCGGGTGAAATCCACGTGATTAACAACGGAGCAACAATTAGGGCTCCGGCAGAGTTGCTGAGATAGAAGATGGTCCACGAGCTGACAAAATTAGAATGGACTGTTGTGTTCAGAAGCATTCGGTGACCCAGCTCGAATGTTGTCGAGAAAAAAACAACGAGAACCGTGATCGATATATAAAGCAGTACATATTGCACTTTCCTGATTGGTTCGCTGTTTCCTATAAAGCCTCTGAGGAGCCATACAAGTGTCGTTGCTTCCAGGGTGATTATGAGTGAATTTATTATTACTGCTTCATAATGACTTCCCGACCAGTTACTTGAAATCAATGCAGCTAGAAATATTGCAGGTATTACTCTATAGCCACTGTACATAATTGCTGCGATAGCGATACCGGTGGGTGGCCAGATCACATTTCCTGAAGAACCAGGTTTCAATACAAAAGAATCACCCAATTCTGTCGCAACCTGAAACAGGAGAATAATACTGATCCACTGTAGTGCAGTCTGTTGAATATTTGTTGGTTTTTCATTGTTTTTATTATTCATACTTCATACTTCTTATACTTCATTCCCTGTTTATCGCTCGCAATCGTAGCGATGGTAATATCCTTATACAGGAAAGCCTGAGGTCAGATTTAAGTGCTATTCATCAGCTTTTTTACTAAAAACCAAGCAAAATCATAGCCAAAACTAAAAAGTATCCAAATTACAGGTAGCTAAAGTAGTCTCGAGCCGTAGAAGGTTGATATTCCTTGAAATGTGTAAAAGTTGCTGACACTTCGGGCGTGTTCTTGAACAGGAATAGTGAGAGAAGGGAGGTAGGGATTAACCTAGACCAACGAAGGGTTGAACTTCAACAGTATCGCCAATCTCCACAGTGTTTCTGTCATGTGGGAGTATAATGAATGCGTTGGCACTGCTAACGGAGGTGAGAATTCCAGATCCCTGGCGACCGGTTGTACGAACCGTCCATGATCCATCCTTTTGTTTTTTCAGAATGCCTCGCTGAATTTCTGTGCGACCGGGGTTTTTTCGTATTTGTTCGAGGGATTGCGCTGTGAGAGTCCAGGTTGTGAGAGGAGGATTGATTCCCATGAGTTTCTGAAGTGCAGACAAAACGAATTGGTAGTAGGTCACCATCACCGCGACAGGGTTACCCGGTAAACCAAAGAACTGACATCCGTTGATTTGTCCAAAGAGCAGGGGCCTTCCTGGTTTAATGGCCACTTTTTCTACAAGAATATTTCCTAGAGAGCGTAATAATTTCTTTGTGTAGTCGGCTTGTCCGACTGATACGCCCCCGGAAGTAATAATCATATCGGCATATTCAGCGGCCTCACTTAATGCCTTGGAAATTTTCTTTTCGTTATCACCGACAATGCCAAGATCCGTAATATCTATTTTATAGCTTCGAAGTGCGGCATATATTGAATATCGATTGCTATCAAATATTTCACCTTTCGTGAGTATAGTTCCTGCCCGTCTGACTTCATCTCCCGTTGACAGTATTGCGACTCTTGGCTTGCGCTTAACTTTGACTTCATGGGTACCCAAGGATGCCATTAATCCGATATCTGCTGCACAACACAGGTGTCCCTTGCTAAGAACACAAGTGCCTTTTTTCACGTCTTCTCCGGCATTACGAATGTTTTCACCAAGCTTATGAGTCCTGTAAACGCGAATGCAGGTAGACAGGACTTCGACGTGCTCCTGCATCAAGACACTATCAGTGCCAGCGGGTAAAACTGCGCCTGTCATGATTTTTATAGCCGTTCCAGGGGTTAAACTTTGATCACAAGGAGATCCCGCCAATGCGGTACCGATTATTTTTAGTTCGGTTGGTTCGCTTGATTTATTCAGATCTTTGAATCTAATCGCAAATCCATCCACTGCGGAATTATCATGGCCAGGTACGTTTATAGTTGAAGCTACATCTTCAAACAACACTCTTTTGATGGCGTGTTCGATTGTTAATTTTTCAAATCCGCATATTGGATTGATGGCATCGAGAATTATATTCCGCGCATCGCTTACATGAACGGTTCCATATTCTGAGGAATCAGTACAGCTTGGTTGATGGGGTATTGATTTCATAGTAGCTATTTTAATGGGTCGAACCGGTTTAGTGAAATAGCGTACCAGGATTTAGCTCAGTGGCTGTATAGAGAATAGTTGAATTGGTGCTGTAGCTTGATTGAAAGAATCCAGGCGATATCTGTAATATAAAAGCAGCTTAGCTGGAAACAATATACAGTAAATAACCGATGGAATGATGTTTTTTCTACAGAATTCATTTTGTGTTTATGGTATAAATATCACCCGTATGTAAACGTGAAGCAGATGAGCATTTGTATCGAAAATACTGAGGTGTTCTGTAAATTTAAAATCAATTTCGTGTTTATGTACGTTTCAATATTGTTATGATTTAGGAGCGAGGTTTTAATAATATGGGAAAGAATGACGCAGGATTATTGTTTGTCTTGAAGGCGTAGCAACAGGCGCATAGCAGGGCTACGCAACTGTTGCTACAACGCAGAAGACGGACAATAAGACAAGTCAAGATTCGTGTATTATTGAATCCTCGCTCCTTAGCGCACCTTTTGTACTTTTTATCGTCGTAATCGATCGGCGGCTAATTCACATTACGGTGATTAATATCTAAAGTTTTTAGTTGGAAATATGAGTTTTTAGAAGGAATATTCAGTGAGTTCAGGGTTTGACGCCAGAAACAGATCTTCTACGAGCGTTCGCAGAGTCTCTCGTAAGGTTCTAATATTTTGTTTTTCAAGTGCACTATTGGTTGCAGTGTGCATTGCACTGGTTTTAGGGCTTCAATTACGCATATATTTTAAAGATGTACAGACCTTGTCAGCGTCATTGGCGCTACGTACTCAGGAAGTGGTGCAATTGAAAGAGACTATAACGGAGATGAACAACGAGGTCGCTTCATTGGTCGAATCTAAATTTCCTCATTTGACGGCGCTTTCCCTGGATCAGGTGATATCTATTGATAAAGATTATGTGAAAAACATTGTCTTTACTGTTGCAGGACGAAACGAAGAAAAGCAATACGAATACAAGATAGTATTTGAGAATAGAACAAATGGATCATTAGAACCTAATGTATTCATTCTCTTTTACGACCGGGTTGGTATGCAGTTGGGGGTATCTGAGCCAGTTTTAAATGGTGATAAGGAGAGAATAAGTACCGTTCTTGAGAGTCAGGAAATAAAATCTTATTTAGGCATGATAGAGGTGACAGACGGGGAGAAACCCGCCTACTTTATGATTCGATTTAACCAGTAATAGTTCTGTGGTGAGTATTCTGTCAATATAGAAGCGATAGAATTATAGTGGCTTGAATTGGACAGGAAGCTGAGTAATGGATCGGCCCGGATAGAGAGTCGTCGCAAGGAAAAATAGTATTGAGGGATTTACCAATGAAACCTGGCGAATATTGACTATCTATTTTTCAAAAAAAGCCAAAATTGACTTATTTGCAGTTGGTTTCCTCTGATGGCCACCTAAATTATGGGATAGTTGTCTGAGCTGAGTCACTGCGTCCTTTGTTATCCAACCATTTGACTTTGACTAAGTCGCCTGTCACACCATTTTTAAAGCGAAAGGAAAAATACGGGTTTTTGGAAATGCCTGGGCCTAGTTTACAGCGCGCAATGTTTTGCCCGTTGTGTTCTACCACTAGCATTACAATGTAATCGGCAGGTATTAGTTTGTTGTCCTTTTTATTGATGCGTCTACCGGTTTCCATTGGGTGCGTAATCAGAGTACGCACCAGTGTCGTGCCTTCGAATTGCTTTAAGCGTATTTTGATGCTGGACATTATGAAAACACTGGAAAATTATTCGCCACAACCACCAACAGTAACTTTTACATATTGTCGGGTTGTATAAAGGTTCTGATCGGCTTTGATGATTACAATAATATTACCACTGGCTGCCATTTTTATTCGGGCCTGCACGATAGGTTCGGTTACTGGGCTCAATTCGAATTGAGCTACCAGTGGAATAGGATTTTTTTCTGAAAAGACTGCAATGGATTGGGTTTTAGTGAGGCTGCTTTTTATTGATAGAGGCACTATTGCACCATTTTCAGCTATTTTTGGAGCAACGAGGCGAATTTTGTTGCTGGGTATGATTTTTAAGTCGCGACTGATGGTTGCTATTGCGTCTTCAATATTTGTTTCACGAAAAACTGGCTCGATCGCTGCTGCTTTCAATAACTCTGGAGAAATCAGTCCTGCACTGGCAGCCAGACCAGTGAGGCTATAAGACAGGCTGTTTTTGATAAAAGTCCTTCGGTTTTGCAGCATGGGCTGTCCCTGGATCGATATTAATTTGAATGGACTGTATTCAATCAATCAATTAAGTAAATAGTTCATTATATGCGATGGCGGCTGCTTTGGGGTCGCGCTGTCCAAAAATACCATTAATCACTGCCAGAACATTGGCTCCTGCGTCCAGCAGAGCTTTTCCATTTATCGGTGTTATACCTCCGATAGCGACTATAGGGATTCTAAGTTTTCTATTGGATAGGACATCCATATTTGCTGAAGTTGCATCGGGTTTGCTGATTGATGGATAAAACCGACCGAATGCAACGTAAGAAGCCCCCAGGTTTTGTGCCTGTATCGCCGCTTCGATTGAGTTATAGCATGAGACCCCGATGATTGCTTTATCTCCGAGCAGTTCCCTGGCACACTGAATGCTGCTGTCGAATCGGCCAATATGAACTCCGTCGGCACCAATACTACGACAGAGTTCAATATTATCGTTAACGATTAATGGAACCTTGGCCTCATGACAGACTGAAAGCAATTTTTGCGATAGATTAATATTTACAGCGGTTTGTTTATCGCGATATTGAATAGCTTTAGCGCCGCCTGCTATAGCGGATTGCACTGCGTCAATCAGATCTGATCCCGGCCAGTTTGCCGAATCCGTGATCGCGTATAAACCCTGTGTCGGAAAAGGATGCTTCATTTTTTTCGCCGTTTATGGAGTCGATTTGGAACAAATTGCCCTTTGCCTGGCTGATAACCCGCATTCAAATTTTGCCAGGTTAGTGACTGGGCCTCAGTTACCGCTGTACGGGTATCGATCCCGCAGGCAAGCAAACTGGCAATATGAGCAGCCAATGTACAACCAGATCCATGGTAACTGTGGGGTAGACGTTCCCAGGTATTTTGGGTTATTTGATTGTGGCTAAAAAACAGTGTGTTTATTACCCTCGGTGTATTTTCCTCTGTCCCGGTAATTAATACATAAAGACACCCCAGGGAAATTAAATATTGGCCACAGTTGTTCAAAGTTTCCTGGTTTTCAGACAGTCTTTGTGCTTCTTTGAAATTAGGTGTAATAATTGTTGTGAGGGGTATTAGTTTAGATCTCATTTCCTCGATGATATGCGAATTCGCCAGATTTAGGCCACCTCCGGAAGCGAGTACCGGATCCAGTACTACTGGAATGAGTGGATATTCTTCAAGAAAAAGACATAGGGTTTGCAGGATCTCCACTGAACCGATTAATCCAATCTTTATGCACTGGATATTAATATCGGTGACTAAGGTTCGCAATTGCTGCAGGATTCTTTCAGCGGGTTGAGGAAAAACTTGCTTCACATTTTCAGTGTTCTGCTCAGTGAGGCATGTGATGACGCTACAGGGATGGCATCCGTGGCTCAAAAATACTTCAATATCTGCCTGAATACCGGCTCCGCCGCAGGGGTCGTGTCCGGATATGGTTAATACGGTGGGATAAGGGTTAGACATAGTATTGTTGATAACGGGAATTTTCTGCATTTATTTTAAAAGAATGAACCTACGCAGTAAATTGGCTATACGGAGTGCAAATCTTTGATACCTGAGGATAGACGAATGCTTTCCTGTAATTTTTGTGGCATAACAATTGAGGTAGAAGAGATGTTTTGTATCTGCCTGGTTAATTAGGGTGCGTAGTTGAAGATACAGAATATCATGGAGTAATATTGGGCTCTGTCCATTAGTGATGGAAGTCAGACAAATGATTTATGTTTGTGTTTTGTGTGGATTTACCTATCAGCCCGCAAAAGGATTGCCCGAAGATGAGATACTTCCTGCAACAGCCTGGGAGAATATGCCGCGAAACTGGTGTTGTCCGGACTGTGGTGGAACAAGGGAAAATTTTGATGGTTTAGCCATTGATAATTTTGTGCCGGACAATTGTGAATAAGCCTGTAGATATCTGGCAGGTCAATAGAATAATGGCCCTGACACAATGGCTGCTAATTTAAGTTAACCCCCTTCTTTTAACTGGGAGCTTGACGTATTTCTGTCATTACAGATCACCATGAAAACGGTCTGGATGGCTAACGTCTCCGGGTTAATTGGCTATACTTAATTTCGACGAACCAAATATAGGTTACTCGGATTTTAAAGTAAAGTACGTGTCAGAACATTTTAAACAGTTAAAGGTTATGGAAAAAGCGGCAATAGAATACTGCCTGGTAATCGAGAATCTTGCCACTTATCGAGGTGAACAATGGCTTGCTGAAATCGGTGGTGTATTGCCTCAGATTCAAAAATCAATGACTCAGTACGATGATCCGAATATAGAATACGGCTTCTTTTCTTTACCTGATTTGGAAGACCGATTTAAGATGTATTGTATGTTGAAGGATCGGCTGGGTAGCTACGATGAATATTGGCTGCATTACGATCAGCAATCGGTGGTTGGTGAGATGTCCGGAAGTTTGGCTTCTGATTTTTCCGATATATATTTCGAGTTAAAACGTGGTTTGAATTTGCTACAAATCGAGGGTACATCGAGTGCGGATGTTTTCAGTTTGTGGCAGACTGGGTTTATTTTGTATTGGGGTGAGCAATTAATGAGCGCGCAGCGTCATCTATCGACAATATTGGCAACGATTAAGCGCCAGTTGCAATAAACCACGCTTCGTGATTCTTACAAACAGAACTATAGTTCTGTCTTTTTAGTCCAAAACATTCCAGCTATTACCTGTTGCTGGAAATAAACTCAGGAATATAACACGGGTCAAACCTAGGATATGCCTGTTTTTTCTAATTGTTTTCAAATAGCCCTGCGGTTCTCTTATTTTTAAAAATATGTGTTCAAAATCTGTTTTCGATCATAGAGCAACCCGTTGTGGACAAATCCTTTGTATTTTTATGGCCCATATTGACCGTGGAGAAACATCCCAACTATTTAAATATGGCAAAGTAAACTGGATTATTGTTTTACTCATATCTGTATTATCGGGCTGCGGTGGCAATGAGACTGTAAAAGAGTCGAGTACCATTAGGGTAAATCCGGCTCCATCGATCAAGGTCGAAGAATATTCCACCTCCAAACCCGTGCCAACTTCGTTACGCAATACCGTGTTAAAGGCTGCTTTGGATCAAATGGGTCGCCGCTACCGTTGGGGAGGAAGGTCGCCCGCTAAGGGTTTTGATTGCAGCGGACTCGCCTATTACAGCCATTTAAAGGCAGGCATTCAGCTACCCAGAAGATCGCGGGATCAATTGTCCTCGGCGAAAAGAGTCAAGTTAAGTAATATTCAGGCGGGTGACCTTTTGTTTTTTAAAATCCGCTCGAATGCGAGCCATGTAGGGATTTATCTGGGTGGGCGTGAATTTATCCATTCGCCATCATCAGGGAAACGCGTAGCTCGCCAGTCTTTGGATGCTGAATACTGGCGATCCAGACTCTATGCGGCAGGAAATTATTATCCATAGATTGTGCAAGTATTCGCACAATTAGAATGGCTTGACGGTCGCTAAAATTACAATGGCAACCAGGAATAGAACGGGTATTTCATTAAGCCATCTGAAATACACATGTGTGCGGTTATTGCAGTCACGTTTAAACTGTCGAAGGCAGTGTCCGCAATACAAATGATAAGCCAGCAATATTAGTATGAGTCCCAATTTGACATGTAACCAACCGGATTGTCCATACATCGACCAGGCATAGTCATATAACATCCAGCCACCGAACAGTAAGGTAAGCAGCATTCCGGGTGTCATAATGCCGAAGTATAATTTACGCTCCATAATTTTGAAACGCTCAATACTGATTGGGTCATTACTCATGGAATGGTAAACAAATAGTCTCGGGAGATAAAACAGCCCGGCAAACCAGGTTACCATGAAAATCAAATGAAGAGCTTTTAACCACATCAGCTTTGCTTGTGCAGCATGATTTTTTCAATACGCGATTTAAGATTCGGTAAATCCAGAGAACCCATGGTTTTTAGTTCAATGCGACTATCGTTACCGAGTAAAAAATAAGCGGGCGTTAGTCTTACTTTATCAAAAGTGGTGGCCATGGACTTGTCTAAATCCAGTGCCACCATGTAAGGGATATGGTAGTTGCCAACTGCATTAACTACTCTGTTTGGTGGGTCGTAGTGCATGCTAAATGCGATCATTTTCAATCCTTTTGGTTCATAATCGTTGTAGAGCTTGATCAAATCGGGTATTGCCCGGATGCAACTGGGACAGGTTGTTGCCCAAAATATAACCAGTACAGGGTGACCCTTCCATGAATGAATGTTGATGGTTTCGCCTTGTAGAGTGGTAAACTCAGATTCCGGGATTAATTTCTGAGAATTGAGTGACATAAATCCTGAAAAAATGAATATAAGCACTATCGTCAGGCCGAGGTGATGGTATAACTTGAGTTTCATATGTCAGTGGTAGTTACGTTCGGGGACTGAATTTTAGTGTCTTCAGGTTTTCTGTAGGCGTCGCATAACGCGCGGTATAACGGAATTGGGCAAATGAGTTTAGATGTCCCTGTCGCAAAAAATGCAGCGGCCATCAATGGTATTGCCATTTCATGAGTATCGGTAATTTCCATTACGATGACAAATGACGTAATCGGTGATTGTAACATTCCCGAAAAATATGCCGTCATGCTGAGTAGAATCATCGCTGCTGCGGGAGCAATTGGAAACCAAAGTGCCAGATCGTTTCCCAGTGCGGCTCCGGTAGCAAGCGAGGGTACAAAGATACCGCTGGGTATTCCACTGATGACTGTGGCGAAAGTGCTAAACATTTTGGTGATCGGGTATCCCGGGTTTAATGCAGCTGTTCCCTGCAGGATGCTTTTGGTTTCTTCATAGCCGGTGCCGAAGGTTGTTCCATTACTAATAAATCCAGCCAGGGAGATAATCAGGCCAGCGAAAAATGCGATTACCCATATTTGATGACTTTTAGTAGCTAAATATTTTTTTGCCTGAATGACCATAACACTAAAAATTGCACCCATTAATCCACCCGTTATGCCGCAAACAGGGATTGCGATCCAGCTCTTGTCACGTGGTAATATAAATGACCGGTCTTCAAAAAATATATATACATCGAGTACTGCGTATGCGGTGACACCTGCAAAAATAATGGCGGTTAATACCAGACTACTGATGCGTTCTTCCAGAGCCCTGCCCATTTCCTCAATCGCGAAGACGATTCCTGCAAGTGGTGCGCTGAACATAGCAGCGAAGCCAGCTGCACTGCCGGCTAGAATGAGTCCTCGTTCGAGGTAGTGTGGAGGAAAACGTATGGCTTTTCCTAGTGAAGTCATTATTGATGCACCTATTTGAACAGAGGGGCCACCAAGTCCTACAGACGCACCTGACAATAGTCCCATGATTGGTAGTAACATCTTTCCAATAGCGATTTTTATTGATACCAGTTTTACTCGTTCAGCAAGATTCGCACTCATATCCAGGGCGGTTTTTACCTGTGGTATTCCACTGCCTTCCGAGCCTGGAAAAAATCTGAATGTTAACCAGGCCGTGAAAGCAAGCCCTAGTGGCGGTACAAATAAACAGGGCCAGGGATAGTCTTTAAATACCTGACGGAAATATTCGCTTGCCCATTCGCTCAGCATGGTTAAACAGACGATTAATCCACCCACCAGGATAGCGCCCGCCCAGAATACCAGTCGTTGCTTCCACGCGATAAGAGAAAGCAATGGATGATTCGATATAGGAAATTTCAATGTAATAAAATAGTTGGTGGCTTGATATTCGCTCAGCTTTTGCGTATTAATTCCTGAGATATAAATTTGTTTAGAGTTTCAACCAATAGTTTGTGTTCAATGGCCAGTACTCTGGATGCCAGTGATTCTACAGTATCCAGTTGTTCTACATTTACAATTTCTTGTGCCAGGATCGAACCTTTGTCATATTCCTGATTTACAAGATGGACTGTTGCACCGGTTTTTGAATCGCCCGCATCAAGAACCGCTTCATGAACGTATCTGCCATACATGCCCTGGCCTCCATACTTGGGCAGTAATGATGGGTGAATATTAATAATCCTATTGTGGAATGTAGTCAGTAACTCGTTACCCACTTTTTTCATATATCCGGCCAGAACAAGCAGATCAATGTTTTTGCTTTTACAAATATCAATCATGGATTGGTCTGGGTCTGCGTGAGTCTTTATGTTGACCACGAAATGCGGTATGGATGCCTGAACGGCTTTCTTCAGTGCCAGGCAATTTGGATTATTGGTTATCACCACGGCTGGAACTGCCTGAAGTATGTGTGTATGACAAGCATTAATAACAGCTTGCATATTTGTACCGCGGTGTGAAACCAGGAATCCGATATTTATTTTATCCATGCAGGCATTGGTGAGCTTTGGTTAATTTATCAGGGTTGCGATCGCTGCGTATTTTGGGTGATATTCAATTATGCATCAAGCCTATTAATATTTTATGATAACAGTAATATCGTAAAATATAATGGGTATCTTGTCTGGTGGGTTACAAGACTAAGGTGCGAGGTTTTAATAATATGCGAAGGATTGACGCAGGATTATTGTTTGTCTTCAAGGCGTAGCAACAGGCGCATAGCAGGGCTACGCAACTGTTGCTACAACGCAGAAGACGAACAATAAGACAAGTCAGGATTCGTATATTATTGAATCCTCGCTCCTAAGCGTGTGGTTTTTCTATATTCGGTCAGTCTGCTAAGTCAGCAAAAACAACCTTGATAAAAATAATGCTGAAAAATTGAAAGGTTTGTAGAATAGTCGCTCAGAATGAACGGCTATTAAACTTTAAATATTTGATAAAAACGCTTTATGATAAAAGTAGGAGTTGTCGGCGGCACCGGTTATACAGGCGTCGAGTTACTGAGATTACTCAGTAGTCACCCAAAAGCCGAGATTACTGTGGTTACTTCTCGCAGCGACGTGGGTGTGCAAGTCGGGCAATTGTATCCGAATCTACGAGGTTATATAGATTTGGAATTCAAAATGCCGGAGCTCGATACATTAAGTGACTGTGACCTCGTTTTCTTTGCTACGCCGAACGGTACTGCGATGACAATGGCTAAGAAGCTGTTGCAGCGCGGTGTAAAAATTATCGATCTGGCTGCTGATTTTCGACTCAAGGATCCGCAGCTGTGGGAACAGTGGTATGGGCAGCCACATGTGTGTCCGGAGCTATTACAGGAAGCGCAATACGGTTTACCTGAAATAAATCGCACAAATCTACGCAATGCAAAACTGATTGCTTGTCCTGGCTGTTATCCGACGGCCGTACAGCTGGGGTTTCTGCCGTTGATGGAATCGGCTCTTATTGATCCGATACATTTGTTTGCAGATGTAAAATCCGGAGTTAGCGGAGCCGGGCGAAAAGCACAAATTACATCTTTAATGGCGGAGTCCGGAGAAAGTATTAAAGCTTACAGTGTCAGTGGTCATCGGCATCAACCAGAAATTTGTCAGGGTCTGGAGGCGGTTGCAGGTCGGCCGGTGCAAATGATATTTGTTCCACATTTGGTTCCCATGATTCGTGGCATTCATGCAACCTTATATGCTCGGTTAAATAATGTCAGCGCAGAGAAAATTCAACAGATATTTGAAACACGCTACGCATCTGAAGCATTTGTCGATGTGCTTCCGGAAGGTAGTCATCCAGATACTCACAATGTAAAAGGTTCAAATCGTTGCCAGCTGGCAATTCACTATTTGCAGGATAGTGGTACCGTAGTGGTGCTGTCAGTAATCGATAATTTGGTAAAAGGTGCGGCAGGTCAGGCTGTACAAAATATGAATTTGATGTTTGATATTGACGAAACTACCGGTTTGAACGCGGTTGCTTTGTATCCCTGACCAAGTGAGGATCGACGAATATGCCAACCTCTAAATATAATTATCAACCTTATCAGGCTCGAATTCGGCATCGATGGTTTTTAATTGCGATTTTGGTGTTTGTTTCATTTTTATTGGGAGTGATTGGTGGCTGGTATTTGCTCGAAAGTGCTGGAAAAAAAGTGTTGACTGATAAAACCAGAATTTCTGACGATCGCGATTCCGCGTATATGGAATTGTCCGATCTGAAGCGTCAACTGGCCATTTATGAAAATTCCGGCCAGGTGGATCGGATGGCGGCGAAACATACTCAGGATGAATTATTGAAGCTACAGGATAAGCTCGCCGACCTAAGTAAGGAATTGGAGTTTTACAAAAGAATTATTTCACCAGAGCATCGTAACTACGAATTAAGGATACAGAACTTTCGTTTGATAGAAAATCAGGGGCACAAGTTTGTGTTGACGGTTTCACAGGGTATAGGACGGGTCGGTACTGTGAGTGGTACGGCAAAGGTTTATTTTAAAGGCTTGATCGATGGTGCAGTACACCGTTTTAGCATTCAGGATCTTGATCCTAAGAAACGCAGTAAATTACACTTTTCGTTTAGGTATTTTCAAACCTTGACCGGAGATCTTCTATGGCCAGAAAAATTCGAATTGGAATCTGTCGAGGTTATAGTAAAATCAACCAGCGGTAAATCCGCAGAAATTAGTAAACAATGGAGCGTCGAAGAATTACAAAAAGAATCTGAATATTCGAACCAATCAACGGGTGATTCGAAAATAATGAACTAAACTGCAATTAAGTGGAATGTCGGCATATTGTAACTATATGACTATATTTTTTGGAACCAAAAGCAGTATCACGGAATCTCATACAGGGTTGGCAAGATGAATTTAATAAGGGTATAGAATATGTTTGGCAAGAGCAAAGTAAAAAAAATAAAACCCAATCGAGTATCTACAGTGATCGGTCAGGAAACTGAAATTCATGGTAATGTTTTGATTAGTGGAGGATTACACATTGATGGTATCATTAAAGGTAACGTAAGTGCCGAATCCGGGAGTGGCGCGATCTTATCGTTGAGTGAATTGGGTACAATTGAAGGAGACGTGTACGTACCATTGGTTATTCTTAATGGTACAGTAAAGGGGAATGTATTCGCGGCAGAACGTATCGAATTGGCACCCAATGCGAAAGTAGCCGGAAATGTGACTTACAAATTGATAGAGATGTCAGTCGGAGCTGAAGTCAACGGTCGTTTACTGCATCAGAACGAACCGCCTCTGGTTAAAGTGGCTAAAAAAAATGAAGAACCAAATGCCAAGCCAACGCCCCGTCCAAAAAGGCTGGGAAAAGAATTGGCTTCTTCATCTGTAGCTGGAAAATAGATGTCTCGCGGCAAATTTTTATTTGGATGAATATTTAATGACTGAATTACAAACCACTGTTAATTTCACCGATAACGCAGCTGTTCAAGTCAGCGAGTTGAAGGCAGAAAAAGGTAACGACAATTTGAAATTGCGTGTGTATATCTCCGGGGGCGGGTGTTCCGGGTTTCAATATGGTTTCATGTTTGACGAAGAAGTCAACGAAGACGATATCTCAATTGAAAAACAGGGTGTGACTGTTCTGATCGATTCGATGAGTATCGAGTATTTGTCCGGCGCAGAAATAGATTACAAGGATGATCTGTCAGGTGCACAATTTGTGGTTCGAAATCCGAATGCTGCGACAACTTGTGGTTGCGGGTCATCGTTTTCGGTTTAATTGCGGTTGATTGGTACTTCGACAAATAAGGTATGAAGGACTAGCGGGGCCAGAGAGCCACTGCAACAACCCAGATGGCTGCATATTGACTGGTTATACCTGTGAATACAGGATGATGGAACACAGAATTAGTCGATTTTGGCAAATAGTTCTGTACGGTACAATTCCAACTGGCTAATCAATGGTGCGGTGGTGGTCTTGAAATCCGCGAGCATTTCAGGATTGACGGATAAAATCTTAGGAAGTTTTACAGTCAGTGGGTTTCGGTGTTTGCCATCGATGCGAAATTCATAGTGCAAATGAGGGCCGGTTGCCAATCCGGATTTTCCCACATAGCCGATGGTTTGTCCTTGAGTAACTGAGGTATTTTTTCGGGCTTTGTTATTGAATTTCGAGAGGTGCGCATAAAGTGTGCTGTAGCTCTTGCCATGCTGGATGATGACAACACGACCGTATCCTCCCTTGCGGCCTCGAAATACAATTTTACCGTTCCCTGTTGCGTGAACAGGGGTTCCGGTTGGGGCAGCGTAATCTACGCCCTTGTGAGCACGAATCCTGTTTAAAACCGGGTGACGTCGGCGAAGATTGAAATGGGAACTGATTCGCGCGAATTCGACTGGTGTTCTGATAAAGGCTTTGCGCAGGCTTTTTCCGTCGCGTGTGTAATATGCTGAATCTCCGGCTGAATCGGTATAGCGCAGAGCAGTATGAGATATTCCGCGATTGATGAACTCGACCGCCATTATATTACCTGACCCCACAACTTCACCATTAACATATGATTGTTCATAAATTACGGTAAATTCATCTCCTGGACGTAAATCTAAAGCAAAGTCGATATCCCAGGCGAATATCTTAACGACTTCCATGACTGCTCTGTCGGTCAGGCCGGCCGCTTTTGCGTCTGCAAACAAAGATGAAGTGATTAGGGCATGAGCATGAGCAATGCGTTTGTCGATGGTCTTTGATGTTTTATTGACATGATAGCTATCGTCGTCACGGGATACACTAATGGTGTCAATTTTATTGGGGAAATAAGCAAGATTTTTGAGTTTCCCCAATGCATCTAATTGATAATCTATTTTTTTTCCGGGATATAAGTTGGCCAGTTCTTGTGCGCTTTCAGAAGAATTAATAATGGCAGACAAAGATCGTTTGTCGATGCCAATTTTCGAGAAAATAATTGATAAATTTTCACCTGGTTTAACGACGTGCGTTTGCCATCGATCTTCGCTATCCTTTTCCTGCCTATTAACGATTGACGGGTTCGGAAGAGGTAATGCGAGCGTTAGGGATAGTTTATTATGCGGCAGGTTGCTAGAGTCGGAAAAACTGTTAAATGTCGCTATGATGGCCAGGGAAATACACCCTGCAGTGAGTGTCCAGGTAGTGATTTTTTTCACGAAATTATTTTTTTCTTAAAGTAGGATAAATTCCTTTAATTATAGACGTAAATATTAATAGAGACAAATGTTTAGCGGTTTATTGTGAACCACTACCGCAATTACGACAATTTTGTATTGAAACTCTGCTATTCGGGCTGCCAGGCTGGCCGAGAATGGGTAATTTCCCTTCATTGTTTGCTATATCTGCTTACTCAATTACCCAGGAATGATTGATTTTGCATTTAAATCTAGTATTGTGTCGCGGCCAGATCTTTTATTTGAAGAGTAATGAAAATGTCCCACCTTGATACACTATCCATTCTACGCAGAGGAACCGAAGAAATAATTTCGGAGGAAACGCTGGAGAAGCGGCTTGCCTCAGGTCGGCCGTTGCGTGTTAAAGCAGGCTTTGATCCCACCGCGCCCGATTTGCATCTTGGTCATACAGTTTTGCTCAATAAATTGAAAAGTTTTCAGGACCTGGGGCATGAAATTCTTTTTTTAATTGGCGACTTTACTGGAATGATTGGCGATCCTACCGGTAAAAATGTGACTCGTAAACCTCTGACAAAAGCACAAATAAAAGAAAATGCGCTCAGCTATGAGGAGCAGATATTCAAGATTCTGGATCCGGACAGAACACAGGTTGTGTTTAATTCGACCTGGATGGATGCAATGAATACGAGTCAATTAATTGAACTGGCGGCGCGACACACTGTGGCGAGAATGTTGGAGCGTGATGATTTCAGTAAACGTTATAAAGGTGGCCAACCCATCGCTATTCATGAGTTTTTATACCCTTTAATTCAGGGTTATGACTCGGTGGAATTGAAAGCCGATGTCGAACTGGGTGGAACCGATCAAAAATTTAACCTTCTGGTTGGTCGCCAGTTACAGGAATCCTATGGTCAATCGCCACAAGTTGTGATCACCATGCCGATATTGGAGGGTTTGGACGGTGTACAAAAAATGTCTAAATCACTGGGTAATTATGTGGCCATCGCCGATACGCCAAATGAAATGTTTGGGAAACTAATGTCGATCTCTGACACATTGATGTGGCGCTATTTTGAGTTATTGAGTTTTCGTCCTGTTGAAGAGATAAAAAACTGGAGAATACAATGTGATCAGGGGGCCAATCCCAGGGATTGTAAAGTCAAGCTGGCCCTGGAGATTGTGGAACGCTTCCATAGTCAAAGTCTCGCTGCTTCAGCCTTGGAAGCATTTGAAGCTCGATTTAAACGAGGGGCGTTACCCGATGATATTGAACTACAGAGGATGCAAGTACCAGAGGAAGGCTATCCAATTGCCAATCTACTAAAAGACTCCGGGCTAACGGGCAGCACTTCAGAATCCTATAGAGTATTAAAGCAAGGAGGTGTTCGTATAAATGGCGACAAAGTATCTGACTCAAAATTAAAGCTATTACAGGGAACGACGCAGGTTTATCAGGTTGGTAAGCGAAAGTTTGCTAAGGTTGAGTTGTTTTGAGGGTGGCTTGATTGAAAAGTTATCGTGAGGAGTCGTTTGGATACTGAGCTCAGCGATACCTATTGGATGAATCGCGCGATAGAATTAGCCAAACACGCGGAAAATGACAACGAAGTGCCGGTTGGTGCGATTATTGTCAAAGCGGATAGCTGTATCGGTGAAGGTTGGAATCAGTCGATTTCCACTCATGACCCGACTGCGCATGCAGAAATCATTGCATTGAGAAACGCAGCAATAGCAATGGGAAATTATCGCTTACCGAATACAACTCTGTATGTAACACTGGAACCGTGTTTGATGTGCATCGGAGCGATCATGCATGCTCGGATAGAGCAATTGGTTTTTGGCGCTCTGGATGATAAACGCGGGGCAGTGTGTAGTGCATTAAATTTGTCCGATTTCAGTTTTCTAAACCATCGCATCGAATGTCGACAGGGTGTTGAAGCGGATCGGTGCAGTCAGATTCTAAAAGATTTTTTTGTCAGTAAGCGTGGCTTAAAGACTGTTTAATTGTTTCGTTATTAGATGGATTTGAATGTTGACTGAGAATTTTGTTTTTATCTGTTAACCAAACCAGAACGTCGTAGTAATTGCGAATATTCTCCACATAACGTACTGGTTCGTATCCGCGCGCGTATCCATGTCTGGTTTTTTTGTACCATTTTTTTTCCGTTAGTAGAGGTAAAGCTTGTTTTACGTCCATCCATTTGTCTGGGTTGCCGCCACGCATTTCGGCTAGGACTCTGGCATCTTCCAGATGTCCGTGACCAACATTATAGGCAGCAAGTGCCATCCAGGTTTGATCCGGTTCAGTGATTTGTTGAGGGATATTTTTCTTGCGCAACATAAAATAACGAGCGCCTCCCGAGATGCTTTGAGTGGGATTGTTTCGGTTTTTTATACCCATTTGTTTTGCGGTGCCTTCTGTTAACATCATAATTCCACGCACACCGGTTGGTGAAACAGCATCAGTGTTCCAGTGAGATTCCTGATATCCGATTGCCGCAAATAAGCGCCAGTCGATGCCATGAATCTCAGCGGCTTTTTCGAACTCTGGTTTGTATTTGGGTAATCGTTTAACAACATGCTTTCGAAACGTACAATTGTCGACATAGTGCAAAGAACCCGCGTGGCCGTAGTGGCGTTCTATCAATTGATCAAGAGTTTTGTCGCTATTAATATCGTTAAAAAACTTCACAGTTTCGTCGTACAAACTGGTATCCGACGACCAGGGTAATGCCCAGGCCAGGAACATGGGTTCAGATATGTCAAATGCCACATAAAGCTTTGGATAGTATCGACGGATGAGCAAGACCTGGTTTGAATCGGCAATCGTATAATCTATGAGACCCTGATTTACTAAATCGAATAGTTCGAATGATGATGATTCGGTGTTGAGGTTCCATTCGAGATTGGGATTGTTTTTTTTCAGATTGAGTAATGTGTTGACATGACTGCTGCCATTTATTACTTCAAGAATTCCGGAGGAAAGATCGGAAATGGTTTTTGGCCTTTTACTGCGTTTGGATCGATAGATGAGTTGTTGAGTGATTCGTCGATATGGCGGTCCAAATTTGAGTGTTTTTTTACGGTTTTCGCTAATGGTCAGTCCTGCTGCGGCAATATGCGCTTCACCAACCATGGTTTTGGCCAGAATCTGACCAAAGTTCTCCGGAACTATAAATTCTGCCTTGACGCCCAATCTTTTCACAAAGAGTTGGACTAAGTCGTATTCCAGCCCGGTGAAGCCTTCAGGGCCCTCGTAGTAGGTTGTTGGATCGTATCGAGTTAAAACCTTTAGTTTCCCGGAACGTTTAATCTTATCAAGTATTGACTCGTTGTTCCACATCGATTGTGGGTCGTCACCACATCCAGACAGAAATCCAAGCAGTGACAGAAAAATTAGAATTCGAAAGATGATTTTTCGAGAAAGTAGCATTAATTGTTAACAGATATACAACTCATTATTCAATAATAGCTGGAAAACAGAGGCTTGTGTTGTGAGATGGCTCTATGCTTTTCTATATTCCTTGAGGTTATCCGCTTGCCTATACCAACGAATAAACCCTCCGTATTCAAGAATGCTTCGTAACCAAAACCCACTGAGTAGATGCAGTTTATTTCGTTTTCAGCGTGTTCATATATCGTTTTAATTCTCTGCTGCAGCTATAGTATGCCTCTTTATTCTGATTATTTTTGGTCATACCCAAAGCACCTTCGATTGCTGCCAAAATAAAATTGGCACAATCGTCGGTATTGATGGCAGGATCAACAATGTTTTGTTTCTGGCCAGTTTTCAAAGCTTCCGATATGGCCAGTTTCCACTCTTGAAAAATAGCGTTAATTCGTTCCCTGAAGCCCGTATCAATCGGCGACATTTCCTGCGCCAGATTATTTAACGGGCAGCCAAGAGTAAAAAATTCATGACTCCAGACCTTATCAAGTTCGTCAAATAAGGTGGGAATTTCCTCCAGTGGATTATCCAGACTTTTAAGCGGTTCTATCCACAATTCAACGATATGCTTTTTTATTAATTCTTCAAGCACTGCATAACCTAAAGCCTGTTTGCCGGAGAAATGGTGATACAGCGCTCCTTTTTTCAGATTGGTATTTTTTAGGACTCTATCGATGCGCATACCCTGGAATCCATGTTTGTGTAATTCCTGAAAAGTTGCGCCAAGAAGTTTCATGCGGGTATTTTCCGGATTGCGTTCTGTCGTCATTTATTGACCCTTATAAAAAGCTTATAAATATTATAGACAGACCAGTTGGTTAGTGCTATTGTTTTTTGCAAACAGACCGGTTGGTTTGTTTTAATTTCAAAAGCCAGGGGAAAGAATATGATAGATCTTTATTCAGCCAATACATTTAACGGTCAGCGTGTTTCCATCATGTTGGAGGAAGTCAGCTTGGATTATTCGTCGCATTGGGTAGACCTGATGAAAGGCGAACAACGGCAGTCCGAGTTTTTAAGCCTAAATCCCAGCGGAAGGATTCCAGTGTTGGTTGATCACGATAGCGGGGCATCCAGCCCATTGGTGTTGACCCAATCGATTGCTATTCTGCAATATTTAGCGGAAAAAACACAGAAGTTACTGCCGAATTCATTACTGGATAGATCCAAAGTTTATGAATGGATGCATTTCTATGCAGTGGATATTGGTTCAGTTATATTCAGCGCGTTTTATTTGCAGCAGCTCTGTTCGGTAAAACAACCCGAGGCAGCGGAACAATTAAGGAAACGGGTATATGAATTACATCAATATTTTGATCAGCAACTTGCCAAACATGAGTTTCTGGCAGGGAAAAGTTACAGCATTGCTGATATTGCCGCTTTACCCGCTGTGATCGCACAGGGGGATATATTAGCCGAGTACTCGAATCTTAGTCGTTGGTCACAGCAACTTCAACAAAGACCTGCGGTTCAGCGCGGTATGTTAATTCCTGAGCAGGAGCTGAGTCATGAAAAATAATTCCTCAATACCGCACAGATTTTTTACCTTAGTCACAGACATACCGAAAACAATTATTGCATTGGGGCTTCTAATTATCATAGTCACCGCCGCTTTTATCCCGAAACTGACAATTGACGCCAGATCTGAGTCGTTTCTACCTGATGACGATCCGGCGCTACTCTATCGTGATGAGGTCGAGACGGTGTTCGGTCTAAAAGATCCTATGGTCATTGCGGTTATAAATAAGGGTGAGCATGGTGTGTTTAATCCGCAAACCTTGCATCTTGTTCAATGGCTAACGGATGAAGTCATGAAAATTCCTGAGATAAACCGGGATCGCGTCGTCAGTCTTGCGACTGAGGATAATATTACTGGCAATGCAGAAGGGTTATTGGTGGAGCCGTTTTTTGGCAATTCGTTGCAGACTCAGAAAGACGCAGACAAGGTTCGTGCAGACGTTATGGATTTTCCGCTTTACCTCGGAAGTCTGGTGGCTCGTGATGGCTCAGCAACGTTAATTATTACCGAGGTTTATGATGTCAACGAAGCACCGAAGGTGTATGAAAAGTTACTAAAATTAATTGAACAGGCAGCCGTCAATGGCGAAAGTATACATGTTGCCGGAGATGGTGCTGTGTCAGGCTATCTGGTGACTTATATTAATGCCGATGCGGCACGTTTAGTCCCGATTTCTGTGATTGTCATTTCATTGCTCTGTTTCCTGTCGTTCCGCACTTGGCGTGGAACAATTATTCCAGGTGTGATTATTTTTTCTGCAGTTGCATCGGCGGTTGGCTTGATGGCTGCTGCAGGTGTTCCTGTATATGTCATAACTACCAGCATGCCTATTTTATTGGTCGGTGTTGCTGTTGCGGACTCTATCCATGTTATTAGTCAATATTACGAAGAGCTGGCTAATAACCCGAAACATACCCAGCGAGATCTGGTGGTACGCACCATGGTATTGATGTGGCGGCCCGTTACCATTACCACCTTAACATCGATGGTTGGTTTCCTGGGTATTTCTGTGTCTTCCTTAATGCCACCCATGCAGGCATTCGGCGTGTTCTCATTGATTGGCCTAGGCATGGCTGGTTTGTTCTCACTAACCTTTGTACCGGCTGCTTTAGTTTTACTAAAACCGCTTCATAGTCCCGCCTTTAAGTCGAATAAACAGAGGCTCCAACAGGATTATTTCAGCAGAATAATGGACACGGTGGGTGGCTGGGTTTTAGACAATACAAAAAAGGTGCTTTTTTTGGCGGGTATCGTCAGTGTTCTCGGCATCATGGGAGCGTTGGAATTAGAAGTCAATGAATCGTGGGTGGAAAATTTCCAAACTTCTGAACCAATTTATTTAGCTGACCGCGCAATTAATGAAACTTTGGATGGCTCAAATACTTTGGATATAGTTATAGAAACCCCCAACAATGAAGATATTTTTAAACCGGAAAATCTACAAAGGATTGATGCATTGCAGACATTTTTGGTAACTCTGCCGCATGTTAATGGCAGTACATCAATTGTTGATTACATCAAGCAGATGAACCGGGCTTTACATGAAAATAAGCCTTCTACTTATATTATTCCAGACGATGCTAATCTGATTGCACAGTATTTTTTGCTTTATTCAGCAAGTGGTGATCCAACCGATTTTGAAGAAGAAATTGACTATGACTATCGTGTGGCATTGGTTCGAGCTCGCCTGGATTCAGCGCGCTACCAACAGGATAAAGTTGTTGTCGAAGCGACGCAAAAATATATTGATGAAAACTTCAATACTGCTGATATAAAAGCAACCCTATCAGGACGAGTTAATGTTGATTACGAATGGCTTGATAGCCTGCTCGGCACACAATTCAAAAGCGTTTCGTTTGCACTGACATTAGTCTGGCTGCTGGTCTGCTTTAGTCTTCGCTCTGTTTATGGCGGCACACTGGCACTGATCCCTGTCATATTAGGTGCATTGTCCGTTTATGCGTTTATGGGCGTCGTTGGAATAACGCTCGCGGTGGGTACGACCATGACCGCTGCAATCGCATTAGGTATCGGGATTGATTTTGCGATACATACCTTAGACCGTATCAAGCTTTTAATTACAGAACAGGGTTTTGATCCTGAGACGGCACTACGTCAACTCTATCCATCGACAGGCCGAGCATTGTTATTCAGCTTTGTTGCCGTGTTCATTGGTTTTGGCATATTGGGGTTGAGTACTGTGCCACCGTTGTCAAAATTAGGCATGCTGATTGCCTTTTCTGTTCTTATCAGTTTCATTTCAAGTATGACAGTCTTGCCCGCATTAATAAAACATCTTAGGCCGGCATTCTTAGGTTATCAAAGGGAACACATTAACCGTTCCATTCCTGACTTTATCCATTTTTAAAGAGGACGTATCGATGAAACGCTTAAAACTTACAGGTTTTTTGATGTGTACTGTGTTTTCTACAGGTTTTGCCAATGATGTGAATACCCAATTGCCATCAGGAGACGAGATTGCACTGAACGTAAATGCGCGTGATGAAGGCTTAGCTGTTGCCAGAAATTTGAAAATGGAGATGGTCGATCGACACGGTAAGTTACGCGTTCGGGAAACTCGTGCTTTTCGTAAATATTTTGGCGATGAAAAACGCACTGCGATTTTTTACCTAAAACCTAAAAACATCAAAGATACCGCTTTTTTAACTTACGATTATGCGGATAAAGACAAAGATGATGATCAGTGGTTGTATTTACCCGCGATGCGTAAGGTTCGTCGTATTTCAGCATCTGATCGCGGCGATTACTTTTTAGGCACAGATTTGAGTTACGAAGATATCAAATTAGAAACTCGGGTGTCTCTTCAAGATTACACACGCAAAACAATCGGTGAAGACGAGGTTGATGGATTTCATTGCTATCTCGTAGAAGAGCGAGCAATTGATGACAACACTGCCGAAGAACTGGGTCATTTACGTCGCGTGAGTTGCGTTGACGATAAGCTGTGGATTGTCCGCAGGAGTAAATATTGGGATCTACAAAATAATCTCTTAAAAACAACCTATTTTAAGGATATTTCTATGGTTGAAGGAATCTTAACTGCGCATGAAATTGCGGTCGATAACCACAAAACAGGACATCAGACCCGTTTTATTTTTTCTAATGTGAAGTATAACGAAGGAGTAAATGATCGAGTATTTACTCAGAATGCGATGAAACGCGGGCTATAAATGAATGACTGGTTTGAAACCATAACGGGTTGTTTTTCTTCCCTCGCGAAGTGAGGGGATTGGGAAGGAAAAATAAATGACTACAAAGAAACTTTTTTGCATTTGTCTGATAGTGGTAGTGCATTCTGCGGCTATTGCGGTTGATTTTGAATCATCTATCACAGCGACGACCCAATGGACGGTCAATACACGTAATGGCAATAGCCAATCCTTAAATTTGAGTTTGATACCCGAAATAAACGCCAGTTTTGAAAATGGCTGGCAAGTTCAATCCTCGGTACGGTTACGAGCAGAAGCGATTGACGGCTTGCAAGTTGATGATATAAACCGGAGTGGCTACAGCGATTACAGCAAACCTGCCTTGCTGAATGATGTGGTGGAATTGGAGTTGCGTGAATTGTATCTACAGGGAACCATCGGCGATAATTTTCTGATGTTAGGTAAACAGCAGGTCGTCTGGGGTAAAGCAGATGGGTTGAAAGTGCTGGATATCGTCAATCCACAATCGTTTCGGGAATTTATCCTGGATGATTTTGAGAGTTCTCGGATTCCATTATGGACACTCAATGTTGAACGCAGCGTTGCCGATTGGGATTTTCAATTGCTCTGGATTCCAGATCAAACTTATCATGCCTTACCAGAACAAAATGCAAGCTATAACATTACTTCACCGGAATTGGTGCCATCTGCACCTCCCGGAGTGCTGGTAAAAATTGAGCAACCTAAACGGCCAAACAATGTGTTTTTGGATTCTGATGTCGGACTGCGTGCAACAACATTTTGGAAGGGCTGGGACATCACTTTTAACTATCTGTATCAGTACAACAACCTGGCAGTGCTCAGGCAAAACTTGTCAACCGCCGGAGGAACTCCTGTTGTTACCATTACACCTGAATACGAACGAACCCACGTGATCGGTACAACCTTCAGCAATGCTTTTTCTGATTGGGTGGTGCGGGGAGAGCTCGGCTATTTTACTGAGCATTATTTTATTCGCAAAAATCCGCTACAGAATCAAGGGGTGGTAAAAAGCCCGGAATTACATTATGTGCTGGGCCTGGACTGGAATGCCCCCTGGGATGTGTTACTAAGTGCCCAGTTGATACAAAGCTGGGTTATAAATGATGCCGATAAAACAACACGGGGGAAATTGGATACTACATTTACGGGACTAATACGCCGCAATTTTCTTTATGACACCTTGATAGCAGAAGTGCTGGTTATCGCCAATACCAACAATGTTGACGGCATCATTCGACCAAAAATTAGCTACGAATGGCTGGACAATATCAAAACATGGTTGGGAGCGGATATTTTCTACGGTCATTCGCAAGGTGTGTTTGGACAATATAAACAGAATAGTCGTATTGTTGTGGGAATGGAGGCTTCTTTCTGATATCAAATGTGTCGTTATGTCTATCCAGCCAATTCATTAAAAGCGCTATTCAAGGCTGTAAATCTATTAACCCTTTTGAGTAACTCCAACTGGGGAGATAATTTAACCCCCGATTTCGTCCACATCAATCTGCCCACTAAGGCGTCGGCGGATGTGTGACCACGACATTCCTACTGCCAGTAAAACAGCAAGACAGACCAGCGATATCCAACTAATAGAAATGGACGTATCTGCAGTGAGCATACCGTAGCTGGTCATAAGCCAAACAAAAGTGCCGATGAATGCCGAAGCTAATAGTAATCCAAAAGCCCCCAGAGAACGCAAAGTCGAACGAATAAGAATTGTCCAGCCTATTAAGAGCACGACACCAACAAAGGCGCGTTGAGCGTCGAAATCTGGCCCACCAGCTTGCAGCGAATCACTCACCCAATGGAAATAGGAATAACCACTGGGATTGAAAGTTGCAAACACAACAAGAGATGCCCCTAAAAATCTATAGGTAAAGCTTAACAAGGAAAATTCATTCATAATGTTTTTTTAACTGTTTATATTTGATTTTTATGGCTGTGTTTTTAGCATGGAAGACACCTTGTGTCTACTGAAATAAATACTCTATTTCAATAAATTCATTACTTTCCTTAAACTGCCATATCCGATTAAATATAAAACTGTTTTCTTCAATTTCATCTTTAGCCTAAAACTGGCAGAAGACCACGATGAACGAAAATGATGCACGGTATATGTTGAAGAATCCGTGTAAAAATCTTTAGTGTTGTAGTCAAATGGAGATAAAAATTTCTGCTCGAGAATAAGGACTTGCTCTTTGTCTTTATAATCTAGACTTTGCCGATAATTTTTTTGTACCAATCCCGTCGATATAAGAATATCGGTTAATATTTTAACGTTAGTCGTCAAATCAAAAGTACTGTCATTATTAGTAAAATTCCTCCGATCATAAGAATTCATAAAGTCCTTAATCAAAACGGAGTTTTTTCTTGCCAGAAGTGTACTGGTTGCTACGAATTGATTGACTTCAAAACCAAATACGATTTGGTTTCCAAGTAAGTCATCAAATGGCCTGAGCACTTCGACGTCAGTATCCAGATAGATGCCTCCATAATGATACATCGCGTAGAGCCTTGCGTAATCACTGACAAAGGCAAATAATTTGGCCTTATAAGCCTGTGTTACATATTGGTTTATGTTGATATTAAAGTTACTTTCATTCCATTCCATCACTTCATAATCCGGCATGATGAGTTTCCATCCAGCAATATTATCTTCTACATAATTAGGTTTTGATTGTTTGCCAAACCAACAATAATGAATTATTTTAGGGATGCTTTTCATAGGATGTGATTGATCAGATACTATGCTTCTGAGGGCGCAGGCCATTGAGTGTTCGGGTTGCTGCAACAGGGATATTACTCCAGAGCTTACACGCATGTAATCTCGTGTCGCAAACTGAGTCGATGTTCTAAACGCCAAACTTGCTGAATACATACCATAATATCTACTCATCCAATTATCTATGATTCATGCTCGCGCCTGCAAAAATTCCAGAAGAATTTCTTAAATGGAATCAACAATGGGATGCTCCATTTGGGACAGCTTGGACTAAGTTGATCCCGAGAGTTTGCCGTTACCTGCCAGGATTGGCGAAATTATGTGGCTATTTTGCATTCCAAACGAATAATGATACTCGTGTCTTCGAGTATCCATGGGTTTGCAGTACGCTTCAATCAAAGACTGGCACAAATATTCTTGAAATTGGGGGCGGTGTTTCAGGTTTTCAGTTCATGCTTGATCATATTGGATACCGAGTCATAAATGTCGACCCGGGTAAAGCTGCGCACGGTAAAGGGTGGCCTGTGACAACAGGTACGATTGCCGCACTAAATAATCAGTTTGCCAGCCATGTTGAATTAAAAAATTGCTTTATTGAGGATGCGGGCATTAAGGATGAATCGATAGATCATGTGATTAGTATCTCGACAATAGAACACATACCTGATGATGACATACAATCTATTTTAGGGCATGTTCATCGGGTTCTGAAACCCGGAGGTGTTTTCATCGTTACTCTGGATCTATTTTTGGATATACAGCCCTTTTCCGGACAAGCAAATAACCGCTATGGCAAGAATGTATCCACCAAATGGTTGGTCGAACAAAGCGGTTTAAATCTGGTGTATGGCAATCCTGCTGAGCTTTACGGTTTTCCCGAGTTCGATGGCAAAGAAGTTTATAATAATCGTGAGAAATATCTGGTTGGCGGCGGTTACCCGGCTATGGTGCAGATGATGGTATTGCAAAAATCGTGTGACGAACACCATGCAACATTCACGTAAAGTCGTTCTGGTTGGACCCATCTCGCCGTTTAAGGGCGGAATAAGTGCCTTCAATACCAGTCTTTCAAATGAGCTTAGTCGCAGTGGACATGATGTTCATTCAATTGCCTGGTACAACGGGATGGCAGGAGTATCACGCGATGAACAGATCGATCCAAGCATGCCAGAACAGGACAATGCGCACTATCTATTAAAGTGGTACAGCCCCTGGTCCTGGTTTCGCGCAGCAATCCAATCCGCTTCGTATTATCCTGATATGTTGATTGCACATTGGACATTGCCGGAGGTCGCGCCGATGTATGCAGTCATTAATTCGACTCTGAAGAGACTTAGTCCGAACTCAAAGATTGTATATATTGTGCACAACGTAAATCCGCATGAACCTCATATCGGTGCAGGATATTTGCAGAAACTGGGTTTTCGAAATGTTTCGTGTTTTATGGTACATGCCCACAGTGAGAAAAATAATCTTTCTAATTACGTAGCTTGCCACCGCATAATCAATGGATTTCATCCAATTTATGATCGCTATCTGGAGCAAAGCCAATCCGCAAATGTGTCGGCAATAGATGCTCAACTGGTGACCTGGCTAGCAGAAAAACCGGATCGTCCTGTATTGCTGTTTTTTGGATTTGTAAAACCATACAAAGGACTGGATTTATTACTGCAGGCATTGAATCGGTTTGACGAAGCGCTTCTGATTGTCGCTGGACAGGTATCAAATGCCTGTAAGCCGCTGCGGGATCAGGCAAAGATTTCCAATATGGGTAAGCGAATTTTCTGGATGGATCGTTACATTGCCGAAGAGCAGGTGCCTGAAATCTTTTCACGTGCCGATATCGTTGCACTACCGTATCGAAGCTGCACTCAGTCCGGCGTTGCCTGTCTGGCATTTGCATTCGATGTGCCGGTAGTTGCAACGGATATTGGTGGACTGTCTGAAAGTGTAGACAACGGTTTGACAGGTTATATTGTCCCCGGTGGTGATTGGTGTGCATTTGCCCAGGCGTTAAAGCGAGCTTACAGTAAACGGGATTACTTACGAAAGGGTATTAGCATGGTTAAAGAAAAAAATTCCTGGAGTCGCTACTGCGAAATGTTACTTTCCTGTTTGAAGTAGGCAATTAATTCGAGATTACAAAATAGGTAACTGCTCGCCCCTCTATGGGTGATCTGTTTCGGAAAGCGCCGTAAATACATCCATGTAGGCTTGGATGCGGCTTCCCTGCCGCATACACTTCCTCCACAGATCACCCATAGGGGACTATTTCGGTAGGAGGACGAGTAATTATCAAAATAGTTTGGTCATTTAAATAATGAATACAGTTGTATTAATCGCGGATTCAGATCCGAGAAAAAAAATTATAGGCGGTATTGCCGTTTATACAAAATACTACCTGGAGTATTTAATAAGAAATGGTACACATGTAGTGTTTATTGGAAAGAAAACACAGGGGCCAGTCATAAACCATTTTGAAAATGTGGAGTTTGTTGAAACGAGTCGGATGCCTGCACTTTTTAGCTCGGTGTTCCTCATTTATTTATTTCATATTAACAGGATATTGAATTTACCAAACGATGCAATAATACAGGCTCAAAGAGCAGATTGGATCATTCCCTTCAAAAATAGAAAAAACCAAAAAGTCGTTACTCTGCATGGAAGTCATTCAAAAAACGTAAGCTTAAAAAAGGGTTTTTTTTTAGGAAAACTCTATTCATTTATAGAATGGTGTGGTCTAAAAACTGCGGATTCTGTTATTTCCGTCTCAGAGGATAATATTTCTTATTATAAAACCCTATATGGAAGCAAAATTACCTCTAAAATGAAATTTATTCCTCCAGGAATCGATTTAACTCATTTTGAAAATTTAGACAGGAAAAAAGCCCGAAAAAAATATGGGTTTAAGGAAGACGAACAAGTCGTATTGTTTTTAGGACGGTTCGAAAAAGAAAAAAATCCGCAAATGTTGCTTAGAGCGATAAAAGAAAGCAATACAACGGGTTTTTTTGTGGGTTCAGGACAACTCGAAGAGTTGCTTAAAAACTTGTCAAAGGAGCTCAATGCCAACATAACGTTTCAAAAAGCTATTGAAAATGAGCAGGTACCTGAAATTCTGGCGTGTGCGGATGTACTGGGTTTAACTTCATTGTATGAAGGTTTTCCGATGGTTTTAATTGAAGCGATGGCTGCGGGAGTTGCTTGTATTTCAACCGATGTGGGTGACGTTAGCAAAATGATCGAAGAGGGCGTTACCGGGTATATTGTTGATGAAAGCACTATTGTTGATAAATTAAAACTAATATTGGAAAATCCATCCAAATACAGATCGAACTGTATCAGTAAAGCCAGGCAATTCACATGGGAAAATAACAAAAGGAAATATTTGTAAAGCGATGACTCTCTGGAAATAATTCTAATGAAGCTCGTAATATGGATGAATATGCCTTCTCATCATCAGAGTGCTTTTTTTCAGGCATTGCGGGATCAAAAAGGCGTTGACTTATTGGTGCGATATTATGGAGTTGTGACCCCCGAACGGCTGGAAATGGGGTGGCAAAAACTCAAAATCCTTCCTGCTGGAGAAATGTCTGTTAAACCTGAGTTACAAGCTCTGGAGTCGATTCCAGACTGGCGGCAGCGTATACACATTATCGAGGGAAGGGACTCTTTCCGACGGCAACTTGTAAACTATTTTTGTAGGGTTGGAGTATCCTGGATCCATTGGGGTGAACGCGGTGCTCGCCGTTGGAGCATGATTCTCAGATTTCCTTTTTGGTGCTGGTTTGGCAGAAAGGTGAACAAATATGCACTGGGAGCTTTTGCAATCGGCACACTGGCGGCCGAAGACTTTCGCCGCTGGGGAATACCTGGACACAAGATTGCGTTTCTTCCTTATGCAGTGGCGCCATTACGCACGGATAGTTATCCTGACGAGGAAATCAAACGATTTGCCACAGGTAAAAAGGTCTTCCTTTATTGCGGAGAACTGGCACCTCACAAGGGTATAGATGTTCTGTTGAAAGCCTTTGCCATGGAGTACGATGGTGAATGGGTTCTTGTTTTAGTCGGCCCTGATCGTTGCCGCGGGAAATACCAGGCACTTGCCAGAAAATTAAGTATCGAATCAAAAACTTATTTTCGAGGCGTGATGTCATCAGAATGCATCGCGAAAGCAATAATACAGGCTAATGTTTTTGTATTACCCTCACGATATGACGGCTGGGGAGTGGTGCTGAACGAGGCGGCGTCATTGGGTAAAGCTCTCATTAGTACCACTGCATGCGGTGCAGCACATCATTTGATACAAGCCAATGTCAATGGTTATTGTATCGCTCCAAATAATCCACACGCATTAGCTATGGCTATGGTGTCATATGTGCGTAATACGGCATTAGATGCCCAGCACGGACAACACAGTCGTGTCATTTTCGAAGATTACTTACCGAAAAAGAATGCTGAGCGTTTGGTTAATGCTATAGAGTCGTGGATTAATATGAAAGCAGTTGATGGTTAGTAACTAATTGCCCCCTAATCGAAACAGCCCTCTATGGGGGATCTGTGGAGGAAGTGTATGCGGCAGGGAAGCCGCATCCAATCCTGCAAGGATGTATTTACGGCGTCTTCCGGAACAGATCACCCATAGAGGGGCGAGCAGTTACGATGGTTCGTAGTAATATCTAATTATTCAATGCTCGTCCTGTTTTCATCATATGCTCTATTCGAGCAACTGTTTCAGGTTGGCGAACCAGTGTAAGAAACGCATCGCGTTCCAGTGTCATGAGAGTTTCCTGATTGACGTCGATGGCCTGCGTATGATTGCCCCCACAAAAGACATTGAGCAGATGGTTGATTAGGACATGGTCGTACTCGCTGCTCTTCTCGCAGGCAATCTGGTTTTCCACAGTTTTATGTAATGCGACCAAAGTCTCTGCGGACAAATTTATTTTTTGTGGTTTAGGGCAACGGTAATCAGCAGCCATTGTTATCGCAAGGGATTTTGCATCAGCTAGCAGCCGGTCGCGGTTCATGGTGATTTTATCACTGGGTCGGAGATACGAAAGATCCATTGCCTCTAGTGCCGATTTTGAAACCTGTTTGTGGCAGATAGACTCGAAAATTTTTTTTATACAGTCGATGGGTTTTTTTTGTTGATCTTCTGTTTCACTGCATTTAAGCAGCATTTCAGTACAGCCACGCCAACCGGGGATAAGACCAACTCCTAGTTCCACCAGTCCCATATAAAGCTCGATATGAGATTGAATTGCATCGCAATGTAACAGGATTTCAGCGCCTCCGCCCAGAGCCATGCCGAATGGAGCACCAATAACAGGAATGGGTGAATATTTGAGTGATTGGTATGTGCTTTGCCCAATACGAAGAATATTTTCTACTTCCTGCCAGTTTTGCTGCTTGATGACCAATGACAATACCTCCAGGTTCGCTCCCGCAGAAAAGTTTTGCCCGTCGTTGTATATAACCATAGCCTGAAATTGCTCACTGGCTAATGCAATACTTTGTTGCAGCAAAGTCATGGTTTGCATACTAAGTGTATTCATTTTGCCATGGAATTCGAAACAGACGATGTGGTCGCCAATATCCCAGAGACTCGCTGTAGCATTATGGAGAATAGGGGGGTGATTCTTTTTTGCTGAATCCAGAGACAAAACCCCCGGTGGAACCTTAATAGTTTTGTAGGAGCCCAATGGTGTTCTATATTGAAACTCTCCTTTTTCACTTGTTTGATAAACAGTAAGATCAGGATTAACCATGTCGGTAACGGCTAGCCCTTCATGTTGACGTCTTTTTTTCAAATATGTCGCGCCGATACAGTCCAGTAATTCAAACGGTCCGTATTTCCAGTTGTAGCCAAGTTTCATCGCGCGATCGATATCAGCAGGGCTGTCTGAGATTTCCGGGATTAAGCCTGCTGTATAATTGATCGTAGATGAAACCACCGACCAGGCGTAGTTACCGTAACGATCATCCCGTTCAAATAAGGAGATAAGATTGTTGTTATTGACCCGTGAGTCCAACTTAATATTTGCTTTTTCGGATGTTCGGTAAACGCCGTTCTTCAAATCAATCGACTCATGGAGTTTTAATTCGCGCAAACGATTTAGCCTATAAAATCCTGCCTGAGATTTACGCCCAAGGTTGCCTTGCTCAAGTAAATCTAAAAATACTGGAGGTAGTTCTTTGACATGATGAAATTCATCGTTGTCTGCGAGCTTGTCGGCCATGCTGTTAATGATTTGTGGCATCAGATCCAGGCCAATTAAATCAATAAGTCCAAAAACACCTGTTTTCGGGATCCCCAACGGTCGACTCATTAGTGCATCGGCTTCCTCAATGCTCAAATTCAGTCGAATTGCTTCCCGAACAGCGGTTTGTAACCAGAACACGCCAATACGATTACAGATAAAACCGGGGGTATCCTTACAATCGACGATGCCTTTGCCTAGTTGTTTTTCCGCGAAATTCATGATTTTCTGCGTTAAATCAGGCCGCGTTTTTTCTCCGGTTATGATTTCCAGCAGCCTCATATAACGAGGCGGATTGAAAAAATGAGTAATCAGGAAGTTTTCCACAAATTCTTTAGGCAGGCCTTTTGTTAAATCTGTCAGCGGTATTGTGGATGTGTTTGATGAGACGATTGCCTGGGGTTTTTTGACTGCATTAATCGCCTTATAAAGATTTTGTTTAATTTCCAGGCGTTCGACAACGGCTTCGATAATTCAGTCGACGTTTTTGAGCAGGGCGAGTTGATCTTCTATATTCCCTGGAATAATTCTGTGTACATGGTCTGCGTGTGTGAATGCGGGCGGAGAAGAGCGAAGCAGGCGTTGAATGGCGGTTTCTGCAATCGATTTTCGATTTATATTGCCGTCTGCGACGATGTCCAGCAAATATACTTTAACGCCACTATTTGCCATGTGGGCCGCAATTCCAGCGCCCATAACACCGGCGCCAATGACGGCGGTTGTTTTAATTGTCTCCGGCGCGGTTTCCATAAATAGAGTTAGTTCTTCCTCGTTGGTGGGGTTTTACCAGTCATCGCGATTACATCAGTGATCGAAGTTCGCGCCTAAGAATCTTACCAATATTAGATTTAGGTAAATCATCAACAAATTTTATCGATTTTGGAATTTTATAAGCCGTCATTTTATCCTGACAGTAAGCGAGAATGTCATCTTCAGTCAGTTTAGGGTTTCTTTTGACGATAAAGGCTTTTGCCGCTTCACCGCAAGCGTCGTCGGCAATACCAATCACGCCACATTCCATAACATCGGGGTGGGCGCTGATTACCGATTCAATTTCGTTAGGAAATACATTGAACCCGGAAACCAGAATCATATCCTTTTTACGGTCGACCAGGTAAATATAACCTTCATCGCTGATTTTGGCGATGTCGCCGGTTTTTAGCCAACCATCGTCGTAGAAGACATTCTTAGTTTCTTCGGGCCTGTTCCAGTATTGTTTCATGACCTGGGGGCCACGTATGCATAATTCCCCAATCTCCCCAAGTGGCACATCTTTGCCGTTATCGTCACGGATACAACAGTCAGTAGAGGATATGGGTAATCCAATGCTACCAATATGGTGTTCCTGATTTAATGGATTGATACATACCGCGGGAGAGGTTTCGGTAAGACCATAGGCTTCAATGATTGGGCTTCCAGTCGCTTGCTTCCATCTTTCTGCAAGAGTTGTTTGTATTGGCATACCACCACCCAGGGTGATTTTAAGAGATGAGAAATCCAGCTCTGTAAATCCGGGAGTGTCTATCAGTTGGTTAAACAGTGTATTGACCCCCGGTATACAACTAAAGGATACTTGGTCCAGCTCTTTTACAAATCCCTTATAATCTCTGGGATTGGTGATTAGATAGATTAGTCCACCCAAATTCATGAAAGTCAGAAAATTCGCAGTAAGGGAGAATATATGGTAGAGCGGTAAGGCCGCGATAACGATTTCTTTTCCCGGTTGAACCTCTTTTCCCTGCGGTGCGCCATAACTGATCCATGCGGTTGCCTGGAGCATATTTGTCAATAGGTTGCGATGTGTTAAAACTGCACTTTTGCAGACGCCTGTTGTACCGCCGGTATATTGCAAAAAGGCAGTATCCTCCAGGCCAATATTTACAGGTTCGTATGAGTAGTTGGACCCTGATGCAAGCGCTTCATTAAAACGGATTCTACCGTTCAATGAGAATTTTGGCACCATACGTTTGACCCACTTAACGATAAAATTAACCAGCTTTGATTTTGGAAATTTGAGCTGATCCCCCATTTCTGTTGTAACCACATGCTTTAATGAGGTCTTGTCAATGACATCGGCGACAACGTGGGCAAAATTTTCCAATACAACAATAACTTCTGCACCCGAGTCATTCAGTTGATGTTGAAGTTCGCGGGGTGTATATAAAGGGTTCACGTTAACAGCGATGAGCCCGGCTCGGAGAGTTCCCAGGATCGCGATCGCGTCCTGGAGTAAATTAGGCATCATGATCGCGACTCGTGTACCCGGCGTTAGTTTCAATTCATGCCTGAAATAATTTGCAAGGTAACGAGATCTTTCTTCAACTTGGCTATAAGAAATTGTTGTGCCCATATTTGCCAATGCCGGCCGCTGCGGATATTTCTGTACGGTTTGCTCAAAAAAATCACTGATTGATGAGTATTCAGTGACCTCAATCTCAGTTGGCATGCCTTCAGGGTATTGATTTAACCAGGGTTTATTCATTTTCTTATATGCGATTTGAGGGTTGTGTGAGTACTGGCTTAGTTACAAGCTGGTATTGTAGGACTGCAGCGTTGCTTGTGAGCCTGTTGATCTAGAAATTCAGTAATTTTTTCTCGTGTGCGATCAATATCCTCGACAAGAATTCCATGCCGATTTGATCGAATATAGATGAGCTGTTTATCGGCTGTACCAATTCTTTTCATGATAATGTCAGCACTTTTGGGGTCAACTGTAGGATCTTCGTCACCCTGCATGACTAAAACCGGACATTGGATATCCGCCAGTCGGCTTTCCAGTTCGACCACCAGTCTGCGTAATTCGTAGAGTCCGCGGACTGGAATGTTCTGATAATTGATATTAGGGTGTTCCGGAGTGTTTTTGAAGAAAGGTTTGACGCCTTCATAAGATGATATCCATCGGACCAGTTTGTTAGTACCGTGTACTAAGGGTACAAACATCATATTTTGATTGCGAAATTTAATGGGCACAGAAACCGCGCAGGTAGCGATTAATGAATCCGGTTGGTCAGACGCCAGTCTCAGAGTCAAAGCTCCTCCTGTTGAAAAGCCAACCAACATTATTTTATCTGTGTATTTTTGTAATATCGCATAATTTCGTGTCACGGATTCATACCAATCCTCCCATTGGGTTTCGCGTAGATCTCTTGGCGAAGTACCATGTCCTTTTAAACGAACACCTAATACAGTGTATCCCTGGTTGCCGAGTTGAATGGCATAGGATTTAATTTCTGCGGGTGAGGCAAGGAAACCGTGAACCAGAAGAATACCAAAGCCGTTTCTATTTGTTGGATGGATAATAAAGGGGCAAGGGTTTTCAGTTGCAGTTTCTTGTTCATTTATTTCACTAAAACAGGGTTTGGAAAAATACTCTTTATCCCATTCCCATAATATCCGCTCATCATCGACTTGCATTTCTGCCAGCTTGTGGTTGGTTAATAGTGGTGCATCGCGATAGGATCTTTCAGCTATTTTCCTGATGAACGGCAAAGGTGCAATTTCATTCGCATAGACAGCAATCAGATTTTCCATTCTGATTGTATCAAAATCGTGGCCTTCAAAAAGTTTCGGTAGAAAACGATACTCGTCATCCACAAATTCCAACAAACCACTGGTTTCTGCCATGTGAAGAAACTGTTCAAGTCCATGACTGCGTCCTTGAGTCAAGCCACCGTAGACCTGGGGGTTTTGCAGACTGCGGTGAAGGTAAACAGAAGGGGCTTTTTGTAGTGCTTTAACGGACAGATAAAGTGTTGTGTAAAATACGTCTCGATTGATCTTTAGCTTTTTCAAATCAACCAGTAACATGATAATTGATGAGGCCAGATGACTAAGATTTACAGTCACTGCTTCATACATATGTTCCATGTACCGGTCGCGCAAATGCTGTGCATTCCGAGATATGGACAGACCGTTTGAAATGATGCGGGCGCCCAGTGTTTGTCTGCTACTGTTCAGGTTAAATACTGAGCCTATAGATTCGATATTCGCTGCTACGTGATTAATTATTTTCGATTCCCACCAGCGCCAACTGGTAGCGGGATCAATGGGTTTGCCCAAGCGTATATCCATGTCTGTATCTTTTAACAGGATATTGCCTTCAATTAAAAATTCTTCCGAATGTCTGCGAGTTAAGCCTGCATTCATTAGTTCTGCGCCTTTTCGCAGAATGTTATCGTTAACCCGAATCGGATAAAAAGTAATATTTGCCGGTACAATCAGCGTGGCTTGTAATGAGGATTTTAACAGATCACCAAGGTTGTCAAATTGTAGTGCATGAGTCCATTGATTCAGTTTGTTTATATCTTCTGAAGCATAGGCTTGCCGAACGGCTTTTCTAAAAATGTCGACACCAAGTGCCAGAACGGCTGCTCCAGTGTGCTGTTTTCGTCGAGCCATGGTGCTCCGGGAGAAAATACTATATTCACCTTTATGATCGACAACCTGACGATCTTTAACCATTCCACCTTCTGGAAAAATGATAATTTTGCGTCCCCGCAATATTTGTTTGGTGAGTAAGGGAAGCAGGTTTTCATGGTCATGTGGAACCGCCCCGACCGATTTTAGGTAGTTAGCGAGTACTTCATCACCCGAAAAAAATTCTTTGTGTGCAACTGAGCAACAGTACTCACCCGTTTCTTCGTAGATAAGATATTGCGGAATAAAGGTCTCGAAACGCGCAAAATGGTTGAATAGAAATATTGCACCCTGATCGAGTATTTGTTTATTTGAGTGTAGTTTGACGTTAACGCTGAGTAGCTTTTTAAGGGTTCTGAATACCCGTATCGACCAGTCGTAGGTAGCCGGATTAAGTTCGTATTCCTCGGGTGCAGGCCATTCCGTGTTCATGTATTAGGCGATATCCTGATTAGGCTGCGATTGTTTGTAAAAAAATCTTACATTCTATTTTCGATCTGTTTTAGCAGTTGTGTGAAATATTATTTAAGTTAAAGAATCTGTCAGTCGAATTAGCGTTATAAATCGAAATTCTGCTAACCCACATACTCTCAATCTCTGATTATCATTCTAGCAGTACTTTGTGTAGGGCGGAAGGATAATCGACCTTGAAATTTGGTCGAGGTTTGGAAAAGAAAGCAAGATGTTTGCGCGGATATTTTGTTTGCAGTTATGCGTCAAGGTTTTGTTATTTGCTTAACGCCGCTGCTTATTTTCGGGGTTTCGGTGAATACGGGTTTGAGTGTCGACCGATTAAGGTTTCAGTTTATCCAGTGGCCACTATTTTTCCGTGGAACTGAAGATTATAGAGATAGGTATAGTATCCATTTTTCGCCAGTAAAGACTCATGGTTCCCCATTTCCACAATCTTTCCGTGATCAAGAACGATTATCGTGTCTGCTTTTTTGATTGTTGATAAACGGTGGGCAATGATCAGGGTGGTTCGGTCTTTCAAAGCCTGATCAAGTGCGGCTTGTATTTTTTGTTCGGATTCAGTGTCCAACGCCGAGGTTGCTTCGTCGAGAATCAGAATAGGTGCGTCTTTAAGTAACGCTCTGGCGATAGCCAGCCTTTGTCGTTGACCACCTGATAATTTCACTCCATTTTCACCCACTAAAGTGTCCAGTCCATCGGGAAGTTTATTGATGAATGCCATTGCATTAGCGGCGGTCGCCGCCTTAATGATAGTGCTCCTGTCTATAGATGATAACGCACCGTAGGCGATGTTTTTTTCAACTGTATCATTGAATAGCGTGATATGTTGTGTAACCAACGCGATTTGTTTGCGTAGATCTCTAAGCTGATAATTTTTAAGTTCGATGTCATCAAGTAGGATTTCGCCAGCAGCATAATCATAAAAACGCGGAACCAGGCTTGCTAGTGTAGTCTTGCCACTACCGGAGTGTCCCACCAATGCTACAGACTGTCCGGGCAATACTGTAAATGTAATATCATCCAGTATTGGTGATTCAGAGGAATCATATGAAAAACTCAGGTTTTTAAATTCTAATTTACCAGCAACGCGGCCGACTTTATATTGGCCATTGTCGGTCTCATCGGCCTCATCCAATACTTCGAATACGCTCTCAGCGGCTGCAATACCTTTTTGGATCGTCGCATTGGCACCGCTCAATTGCTTAAGCGTTCTTGGAATTAACATAGCCGCAGTAATGTAGGCGACGAATTCGCCGGCGCTGGCTTCGGTCATTAAAAGCAAAGCCAGGTAGATTAATATTGATAAAGCAATTGAAATTATAAATTGCAGTAGCGGCGAGTGAATCGCCGTTGTTTTCATCAGTTTTATCTGCTGACGATAATTGTACTGGCTAGCCGAACTGAAGCGGGCTTTTTCATATTCTTCACCGCCATAGCTTCGAACCATACGATGTCCAGACACAAACTCCGATGCAACATGGGTGATATCTCCCATGGATACCTGTATTTTTTTGCTGATTATACGAAAGCGCTTGCTGGCATAACTGACCAATATACCAATAATCGGGGCAATGGCTAAAAAGATTAACGACAATTGCCAATTCATGTACATCAGGTAGGCAAACAATCCAATCAAAGTCAATCCTTCCCTGACAACAACCTTAACCGCATTTGTTGCGGCCGAGGTGACCAGGTTGACATTATGAGTAATACGAGAGATAAGGTGTCCGGAATTGGTGTTTTCGAAATAAGCGGTAGGTAATACTGTGTAACGGTCGAAAATTTGACAACGTAAGGTATGGATGATGCCATGCGATACCATGGCGAGAAAATAATTTCCCAGAAAAGAGCCAATTCCTCTGAAAAGTACAATACTGATAAAGGCTACCGGTACCCAATAGATTCCTTCGCGATTAGTGGTTTGCAAGGAATCCACAATATATTGCAACATACGGGCGAACATCGGCTGCGTTGATGCGTATAGCAGGAAGCCGCCAATACTGATAGCAAACTTTACCCAATGGGGTTTGACATAAGTCAGAAGTCGTTTATAGACTTCTAATCCAGACTGGGGATCGGGCAGTGTGTGCAAATTAATTCCTCAAAACCGAGCTGATTTTAGGGGTTGGCTAAAATTGTGTTGTAAAATAGTAACAAACGCAGCCGCGGTATACTAGTCTTCTTTTGTTTAAATCTGAGGTATGTTGTTATATAGCAACACAATGATCTAGGGATGCGTCTGTAGTAAGAGAACAGTCTCCCAAGAATTTAAAAATAACCAAAGTGTACTCGTAAAACTAAAATGGCAGCCCCGCGTATAACAATGGCTTGCATGAAGAAGCTTGCAGATAAGATAAAATCCATACGTTATTTCGAAATAACAATGCTGATTTATTTGGCTGGTTTTTTTTTCTTTCCGTCGAGTAATTTGCACAAAAATTATTTTTATGCAGCAATTCTGACTCCCTACCTCCTTACATTTCAATTTGCTGAGGTCAAACATTTTTTACACAGCCCTTTATACCGTTGGGTGGTTGTATTTTTAATTTATATCACTGTAAGCATTTTCTGGAATCCGGTCACACAGTGGCAGGAATATTTTAAGTATGCTTTTCGTTTGATGAATAGCCTGGTCTTTATCACGGTTATCTGTCGACTGGTTGTCAATGACCGTCTTTATATTGATAAAGTGTGGACTTATCTGGTTTGGGTTGCAGGTGCGATGGCACTGATTTCAATTATTGTATTTTATGCAGATCATTCTTTTCCTCTGCAGCGGCTCCAAAACTGGGGGCCCTTATACCACCCAATCGTCGGAGGCACTTGTTACGGAATAGCAGCAATTATCTGCTATTTTCATTTTCTTAGAAATGGGCCACAAACTGACTGGTCATTGTATGGATTTATACTGTTTGTATTGTTGGTGGATATTTGGATGACAATGAGTCGAGGCGTGTGGCTTGGCCTGATTGTCGGTTTTTTTGTTGGTGAATTTATACGCCGAAATTATTGGTTGACAGTATTACCTGTTGTTCTGGTGGTTGCCTACTCCTGTTTGGTTTATCTGGATATCATAGAAGCAAGCTGGTTCTTCGTTCGTGATGGGGGTGACAGTTATCGCATCGCGGCATGGAAATGGGTATTGGAAAAAGTCTCTGCTGCACCCTGGTTTGGTTATGGAGTCAATGTTGACGAAGCCGTTCCCATTAATGACGAAATCACACTGGTTCACGCACACAGTATTTATATTTCCAATTTATTGTACGGTGGAGTTGTGGCCGGAGTGCTCCTCTGTATCATAGTTATAACCTGTATTTTAGAAGGTTTAAAACAAACACAAATCAACGGCAGTGCCTGCTATATCGCTATGACCATTTTTGTATTTGTCTGTGTTGCCACCGACAACAATACCCTGCTTCTGAATCCGGTACAGATCTGGTTTTATACCTGGTTTCCTATCGCGATACTGGTGGGTGGTCAAATAAGACAATTAACTGTTGATCAGCGTTCTCAAATACCATTATGACTACTGAGAATGCAGTTGCTGAGCGGCGTATGTTGGAGGCAATAGAGCCCTGTGCAGATATTTATTGGCAGCACGAAATATACGATGATTCCGGGCCAGTGGGACTATTAAAATGTGAAAAATTACTGCGATGTATACCTGGTAAACGGCTTGCTTGTGTGGGCGAATGGAATGGCAGATCAATATTCGCAAAATATTTTCTGGATTCCAAACGAGCTTCAATTCAGGCAAATAAAGAGATGCGTGGAATTGGTAATTTAACAAAGTCCAAAATTCTTGCACCCGATCTGCTTATTAGTGGCCAACTTAAAGATCGGTCGATTCATGTTCTGCTGTTTGAATACCTTGATGAATGTGTCAGCGGTGAAGAAGTCTGGCGATCGAGTAATTATCGTCAACGCTTATTATTATTACGACGATTAGTTGAGATCCTGGCCAAACAACATGCTGCAGGTGTCGTGCAAGGTGATTTACATTTGAATAACTTTCTTATTGGGGTCAATGAAATTTATAGTCTGGATGGCGCTGACATCATATACGGGCCAAAGCCACTGGGGCTGGATCAATCGATAAAGAACCTGGCATTGTTGTTTGCACAATTGCCTCCAGTGTTTGATAGCTGGAATAAGGGCCTGGCTCAACGATACTGGAAATGTCGGGGTTGGGTCGATCAAAGTGGGTCCAGTCAAAGTCTGATGAGAGCGGTCGGTGTGTGGCGTGAACGCAGAAAATCCATCATGTTGAAGAAAATACTTCGTCAATGCAGCGATTTTGTTTGCGAGAAGTCATGGCATCAATTTGTTGTATTTGCGCGCCAATATGATAACTCTGAATTTCGGAAGATACTGGCGGATCCGGATGCTTTTGTCGATGCAGGAGAGATCCTGAAGCCCGGTAATACCAGTACTGTCTCGAAAATAGTATTGGGAGAGCAGACTTTAGTTATAAAACGTTACAACATAAAAAATAGTTGGCACGCCATAAAACGGGCCTTGCGACCGTCGCGGGCCTGGGTGTCCTGGCGTAATGCGCATTTGCTTGATTTTTATGGTTTCAATACCCCCAGACCGGTGGCGATGATAGAGCAGCGTAGGGGTTTGTTGCGCGGCAAAGCGTATTACCTGGCTGAAGTGTGTGAAGCGCAGGATTCACTGCAATATTTTAATTCGATCAGTATCGATAGCACAGCGAAACAGCTATTGGCACTGCAGATCATTCGTTGTTTGAGGCGTATGCAAAGCTTGAATATCGTTCATGGAGATCTGAAAGGCAGTAATATTCTAGTCGGCGACAAAGACATTTCTTTGATCGATTTGGATGCGATGAAGCAATACTCATTTCCATATTTCGCCAACAAGAGTCTAAAGCGGGATCGCAGGCGTTTTATGAGAAACTGGGAGAATTCTCCAGAAGTTCAACAATTATTTGCTGGAATTTCTGAGCATGTCGACTAAAAAGAGAATTAACGGGTTCGAGCTCGAGCCAACATTATCCCAAGCATTGGGAAACAATATCTCATTTGATACCTTCATGGATCTCGAAGGTGAAGTATTTCGCGCAGTTGTGGACCGTCGAACACTACGTTTTGAGGTCAATGAACGCGGTTATTTTATTAAAATCCATCAAGGCGTTGGCTGGAAGGAAATTTTCAAGAATTTAATTCAGCTCAGACTTCCTGTATTAGGTGCAAGTAATGAATATCATGCAATAAAGCATTTAACCGAACTGGGTGTTGAGACCATGAGACTCGCAGGGTACGGATGTCGAGGTTTAAATCCAGCTCGTTTGCAATCCTTTGTAATTACCGATGAGCTACAGGAAACGGTGACGTTGGAAGAGTTCAGTCAGGATTGGCATAAAAAACCGCCACAGTTGCAATTTAAAAGAGCTTTAATTAAACACATCGCCGAGACCGCGAAAAAAATGCATGAAAATGGCATCAATCACCGTGATTTCTATATCTGTCATTTTAATTTGCGGGCGGATTCTAAAACAACGGAAGATTTGCACCTTTATCTGATGGACTTGCATCGTGCGCAAATAAGAAAGCGTACACCTGTACGATGGATCATTAAAGATATTGCCGGAATCTATTTTTCAAGTATGGATCTAGGGCTAACACGACGCGACTATTTACGCTTTGTTCGTAGCTATCGGGGTTTACCGTTGAGTCAGGTTTTCAGGGACGAAAAACGCTTCTGGAAACGGGTGGAATCGAAAGCAAAAAAACTATATATCCGACATCAGGCACGAATTAAGAAACTGTATGGTGATGAAGGCTTGCCATGATTATAGATAACCAGATTCGTCAATTCCCCAGGCAGACAGAAAGTTTATTCAATATCTTCGTATTAGATTCGCAGTCGTTAGTAGCAAGGTAGACATCAATACCTGCATAGAAACTCAATATTTTAACAACCAGCGACCCGTTCCCGTATTAAAAACTTAACAAATAGTGGGTATCATCGAAAAAGAGGCAATCACTATTGACTAATCATAAGCCAATAGGGTAAAAATAACATTCTGTCATTCTTTCTTAATATGTGCTCAAGGTATGAGCGTAGGAATGACTGTCCGTATTCAGCAGAAATAGTCTGACTGTAATTCAGGAATCAGGGAAGAAAATATAATAAGGGGAAGATATGGACGCATCTTTTGTATTTAGCAAGGATTATCCGGCTGTATTAAGAGTTAACAGCCAGCTTGGTGATTGTCGAAGCCGCGAAGAATTAAACCAGATATTAATATCACTATTACCGCTTCTGGATTGTAGCGGTGCCTTTTATGCTCGTCTGGAAGGACAGTATAATACCCCTCATATACTGGAAAACATTAACCAGTCGTTTCTCTGTCACTGTCGATGGGAGAATTTTCTTCATCTGTTTACTCAAACCAAACAGGTGGGCGGCGTTCTGGAGACCAGCGGGGCTTTGCCGTTAGTAGCAGATACTTTTTCTCTTGCCAGCAATACTTGCCAGAAGTGTTCGAATGACTCCGGCGATAACCATAATCGCGGGCATTTCAGTTGCTCGACTGTTGGCTTATACGATGCCCCAAATCCAGCGGTTGCCTTGTTTTTATGCCGTTTCACCCAGCCAATCCAAACGTTCAGCGCACGCGACTTTAAGTTGATGCAGTTTTTGCGTGGGACCTTGTTGCAAACCGTTAAAGCGGTGCTTTATAAGGAAGAACATAGCAATTTGCAAAATATACTCAAATGTTTGTGTGACAGTCCCGACCCTCTAGCGGTCATATGCGATGAAGGCGTGTTAGTGCACAAAACTCATTCATTCGACCAACTGGTCGGACACGATGATCTTAAAAAAATATTCTCTTTGATCACAAAAATGATCACGCCGGGTTTTAATGGATCCTTGCCTGATTGTATCCAGTCACAGTTAGGACGACGTTTGTATAACATAAATATTACGACAATACCCGCTATTCCTGGAAGCGATCAGCATCTGTATTTACTGCGTATTAATCGATCAAGTGACAAAAAACACAAGATCATTCGCAAATTCAGCAGCGCAGGATTAACTCGCCGTGAGCTGGATATCGCGGCATTGATCTATCAGGGCACCAGCACGCGTAATATTTCCGAACAACTCAATGTCAGCTATCACACCGTACGTAATCACATTAAACGAATATATAGTAAGACGGGGGTGTCATCACGAAGTGAGTTATTGGTTTGGGCTGGGTAAAAGCAGATGTTTGTGTGTAGTTTTTGAGAGTATCGATGATTTTTAATATTTATATTAAAAAATGACTCAATTGGGTTATTTATTGGTGGGGGTTGTTTGAGGTATAAAGACATATGGAAACAGGGCTGCGGTTGGGCGATATAATTGTGTAATCGGCTAAAAAGCTGTTAAAAATAAGAATGTTTTGTTGATTAAAATAGGGAGTCGAAGGTTTATGAGCATTGAAAGTTTTAAGACGATATTATTTACCTTTGTTCTGGTTTGTCTTTTGGCATCCTGCACTACGTTATCCTCCGGAAAGAAATACACGCTGGCCAAAGTTAATCGTAGTAAACAATTAATTGAACCGCATAGAGTATTTGAATCAGAAGAACAATCTGACATGCTCGATCAGGTGAATCCAAAAGGTGTATTGGGAATCGTATTGAATTCAGGGTATTTACCTTATCTTCAGGAAGTTGGTCGACCTGAAGTTGCAATATTTGTAACTACAAAAATTCGTTCCAAGACCGAACCGGAAGAAGAATTATTATGGGAAAGAGTTTATTTAAATAGCGAATCTGAAGGAACATATATTGCTGTTAACAAAGATTCGTTTTTACCCAGAAAAGATATTACAGTATTACCACCAATCATATACGAGGGTCAGGAAATATTGGTTAGTATTCGTATTATCGAAATGGATCAAGCGGATAATGAACGAATGAAGACTATTGTTGCTACCGCAGCAGCGGCAGCAGCGACTTTTCAACCTCAATATGCGGGTGCGATATCAGTCTTTCAAAACTTACTCAATTTAATCATTTCAGCGAATTCAGATGATATAGAATTTCAATTCGATTTTGCTCTATCGAAGAATCCCGGGCCATTTACCTACAGAGGAAACCATTTGTATGACATGGTTCTCACTCCAAGAATTGCGAAATATGGTGTAATCAAAACCGAGCATCGGGAAAGAGCTGTCATTCCAAATGGTTATGCAGATGCGGCGCAAAATGGATTGCGTTATACAGTCGCCGAAATTCTTAAATTTGGTACTCTTGGAATTTTAAATTGGCCCATATGGTGTGATTGGTCGAAGAATTGCAACGATATGAATTTAAAGGAACAAGACGATATTTATCACAAAATACTGGGGCGCCCATTTAATCCACAGCAAGTTTCGTTTATACCGCCGATTTTTGAAAATGGCCTACTTTCCAGCGCACATCATAGTGGAAATTTTGAAATCGTGGGAAGTGATATAAAAGTCAGGCAAACTGATGGATATCATGACTTCGAAGACCAGGGATATATGATATTTTCTGTTGTGGCAGATAATACAGGAGTGGATATTAAGAGCCTGAAAACGATAGCAAATCAGAGAAAAGTTATTGAAAATCTTAATTTAAATACGTTACAGCTTGGTCCCAAAGATTTAAAGAAGCATATGGATCCAGTTTTAACTTCAGTTAAAGGTATGATTTCCATAAAAGATATTCGTCAGAGTTGCACAGGCCTAATCAATGAGGCTAAAACAAAAGAGCAGGTAGATAAAGAAAAGGATAAATGTGAAAAGCGATTGAAGGATATTGAAACTAACCTTAAATTTGGTGATACATTGAAACTGGCTTCTGAATATGCAAAGCAGAAATTGAGTCAAACAGCAGATCGTCAGTTAGATCGAATTAAAAAAGGAGAAAAATAGCAACTGAAGTAAGCAGCCAGAACGATGTGAGTGGTTACTCGTAAAAATTGAAACGAATTTTTTCCCCAACTACATACTTATCGTGTCATAGTTGTTCTGAATGATTGCTTAGAAAATATAGCTATATGTGCCTAATTGTAACCTTAATGCAGACAATATAGAAGAAACTGGGGTTAGTGAAATATGTTTACAAAATTACAATAAAAAACCTTATATAATAATTAATGCTTCACACTCAGTATCGGTCTTGGATCAAAAGGCTAGTGAAAGAAATATGCCATTTCATTTCACGCCTGATAATTTTGGCATGTTATCGGATTGTTACATAGAGGCGTGTAAAAATAGTGGGTTTTTTGTTAAAAACTTATCAAAAGATTTCAAGTGGGTTAATAACGCTCTTTTTAGGCTTGATGTACCTGGGAATAGTTTATCAGCAGCAATGGCTGCTTCTTCCGGTGTTGTAGGGGCTCCCATCTTTTTGTCTTACGAGTATGAGTTATTAGCAAATAATAGTATTTCTTTTCTGGGTAATCATAGAGGAGATAATATTAAGGAAATAACAAAATTTTTGTTGTCGGTATTATAATTTTAGGCGGTATATGATTTAGCGCTACAACTTGACTGGGCAGCACTAAAACTGGTGTTCGAGCAAGTTGATGATTCATGGTTTCTGGTCGAGATAGTGTTCAATTAATGATTTGTGTCAAGAATTTATCCATTCATTTAAGGCGTTTGAAATGATTAATGAACAAGAAAATGACGACGAATTCGACATCGATGGTTGTGATTGCGAGTGTCATGAACAAGAGATAACAGCCGATGAAGATTTGCCACCTGCTGAAGGAGGGGTAGAGTCATGAGCTATAGATTAACCTGGTTGCCTGAAGTTTTATTAGACGCTGGTCTCAAAGTGGCTAAGGAACCTGGTTGGGAAAACCGTGGAACTAGAGATATTGGTAACATTAGGGGCATAATTTGCCATCATACTGGTGTGAAAAAGAAAGACGGCAATATGCCTAGCTTGCGTACTGTTAGGGATGGGCGTAGTGATCTACGTGGGCCACTATCGCAGCTATGCCTTGGTCGCGATGGTACATTCTACGTGGTAGCAGCAGGTCGCGCTAATCATGCTGGATCAGGGAAATGGCAAGGAGAGGTTAGTGGAAATTCCCATTTTATTGGGATCGAAGCAGAGAACACAGGACGTGATTCTGGATTACTCAATGATTTTCCATGGCCCGAAGTTCAGATGGATGCGTATCGCCGAGGGTGCGCGGCAATTCTAAATCATATTGGCCAGCCGGCAATCATGTGCTGTGGACATAAAGAATTTCGTTTACCTCTAGGGTTCAAAAAAGACCCACTTTTTGACATGCACGTGTTTCGTCTGGATGTTGCGGCAATTATGGACTGTGCTAAACCGCCGCCAGTACAAATTCCACTAAAGGATCCCAATGGACGACCAACCATTCGGCGTGGGACAAATAGTAGCCTGGTTAAAAAGATTCAGGCCAAAGTTGGAGTGAATGTGGATGGTGCCTTCGGACCCAGAACCGAAGCGGCTGTGCGTAAATTCCAGCGTTCCCGAGGTTTGGTGCCGGATGGAATTGTCGGACCGAGAACCTGGGCAGCCTTAGGTTAAGGTTACACTTAACTTTTAAGAATATAGCCTGCTGTTGCGTGACAGATAAGTATCTTTTTCAGAAAACAAAGAAAATAACATCATTTTAGTTGTTGAACCAATCTTCTCTACAAATAGCTTCCCTAGAGGCTCCCAATCCTGGAAGTGACTCAGGGGGTGAATTCCCGAGCACTTCCTATATAATACCCCAGACATCTCCATGAGGCGGAACGGCCTCCGCCGCTAATGTTAAGTAAATGGCTGCTTTGGTCAATATTAAGGATTCAAATAATCCATTTAATTGGTTTAGTCTTTCGAGTACCAGGGTGTGATTGGTCGGGATCTGTGAATAATTCTCATCTAAGCTCTGCGAGAATACGGTTGTTTTAATAATCAGAATTTTCGGTGCACTGTAATATTTCTAAGACCCCACGATATTTTTTTGCAGAAACATCTGGTTAAATAATGAGATAATAAGATGAAAAAAAATCAGAGTACGAGTGCTTTTGTATTAATTGCTACTTTTTTACTTTTCATTAGCGGATGCGAGGAAAAGCCAGAAATAGTTAGCGATGCCAAATTAACTGAGATAGAAGACCTGAGTGACAACAGAGCTGTAAAAGCTCAAACACTGTCTCCCGATTCAAGGGCGTTATCGGTACTTCTGGAAACGGTTTATCCTCTTGATGAAAACAAGAGTCTGGCCAGGAAGCTTAGTTTTTCAGGACTCATAAATATTGAAGGTCAACCGAAGAGTGTAAAATTAAAAACAGATTTTCGCTTTGGTATTGTATCGGAGAATGCCAGAATACGATTAAATTTCAAAACCGGCGAAAAAACTATACCTGTTGCTTATAAAGCAGACACTGAAATAGACGATTTTAAAAGCCTCAGCTACACGATTCCAGCCGCCCAGTTAGTGCCTGGCGTAATTAAATATAGTATGGAAGTAGAAGTTGATATCGAAAGTATTGGCAGTCCTTCAGATGGAACCGCAGTATTTATTGATTCTATTGATGTTACCGTTGAAGTCACCAAAAAAGCGACTCAAAAATAGAAAATGTCGCCAAGGAAGGTTCAAAATCCTGATTTCACAGCAAAAAAACTGGCATCAAATCAACCACCTTAGTATTGCGGTAGCAAACTCAATATTATCTGCATTACCATGCGGGGGTTGGTAATCTCACCACCAATCTGCGAATTTGTGGTACGTATCTTAAAGTAAATCTGCGGTTTCAGGATGTGCGTGCAGCAATTGGTTTCGAAACTGCTCTACACGCTCCTCATCTTTCCGTTCGTTGCGAGGTATTGATACCTGAATATCACTGATTACAGTGGAGGGTGAGGCTGACAGAAACAGCAGGCGGTCTGCAAGCATGATGGCTTCGCGCAGGTCGTGAGTAACGAAAATCACCGTATGTGGTCGTTGGCTCCAGACGTCGATGAGCAAATTACGAGCGCGACGAGCTGTTGGGGCGTCCAGCGAAACAAAAGGTTCATCCATGAGCAACAGATCTGGTTCAATAGCGAAGGCCCGTGCAATTGCGACGCGTCTGCACATTCCAAGAGAAAGGCGTTGAGGAAAAGTATACTGGGTTTCATCAAGGCCTAATATTGTTAACAGAGTTTGTATGGACTCACTAGAGTGATTCGGTGGCAGAACCAATTCGATGTTTTCCCTTACTGTCCGCCAGGGTAATAATCTGGGCTGCTGAAAAACATAGCCGATTCGCGGATCTGGCTGTTTGTGATTGCTCCATTCGATGTTACCCTGAAAATCTTTATCCAGACCGGCGAGTATATGCAGTAGTGTTGTTTTTCCGCAGCCTGATGGGCCAAGGAGACATAAAAATTCGCCCCTGACGGGAGAAAACCTCAGGTTTTCGATTGCACAAACTTTCTTCACACGACCTGCGGATGGATATGTTTTACTTTTTATATCGATCAATAAATTGTTCATCGGCGCCATCGTGAAGCATGTCTGTCCATTGGCTTAAGGATCAGCGATTCTATAAGTTGGATGACGCCAATAAATGCAACTGTGTAGGCCAGAATACTGGCGACATCGAATAGCTGGAAAAACAGATGTAATTGGTATCCCATACCGTTACTGCGTCCCAACAATTCTACAACCAGAACTATTTTCCATATCAACGCGAGTCCGGTGCGTGATGCCGCGATTACAAAAGGATACAGCTGTGGCCAGATTACGTGACACAGCGTTTTTGTTTTGTTGAACTGGTAGCTTTCTGCCATCTCGATAAGATCTCTATCCAGTACACGAGTACCTTCCCGGAGTGTTACAACGACATTGGGCAGTTTGTTGACCACAACCGCAAATATAGCGGCTGATTCCACAAGTCCAAACCAAACATAGCAAAGAATTATGGTTACTAAGGCAGGTATGTTCAGAAATATTATCAACCAGTTATCAAAAAATTTATCTAAAGATTGGTCGCGGCCCAGCAGGATTCCGAAGGTTGAACCCAAAGTCATTGCCAATAAAAAGCTTGTGGCTACACGTATTAATGTAACGCCCAGATTATAGGGTAGCTGGCCTGAATGGATTTCAGCGATAAATACCATCATTACCTGCCTGGGAGAAGGTAACAATGGCGATTCTGCAATAACCGCAGATAGTTGCCAAACAGCCAGCAGCGACAGCATTGAAATCGTTGGCAAGTATTGTGAATATCGCATAAGCAGGGCACACGTGTTGTGTGTGAATGTAACTCGTGTCGGTGAATTTAGTCAGTGGTTTGTGTGGGTGGAATTGTATAGTGCCAAAAAGTGCCTGGCTCAAGAGTCGATGATTCACCGATCAGTCTATTGGTCGTGGTTGAGTGCAACAGTCTGTATACCTGTTCGGCAGCTTTCTTTTCAGAATCCCCCCAGCTTTGAATGCGGCCCTCGCAATAACGCATTTTTAAAATATCGAGAGTGGCTTGATCGTCTGCCCGGGTTAACGGAATAATTGCCTGCCAGGCAGGCGCCTGGCTACAAAGCAGATCTTTTGCTTCACGAGAAGCCTGGAGAAAGCCCAGTAGTGAAGTCGAGTACTGGTCTGCCCAGTGTTGATCAAATACATAACCCAGTGTGGGTAAGCGTTCTGTGATTCCCAGTTCTTCCATAATCTGTTTGCCATCCAATATCCTGCGATAACCTTTGGCTTCTAATCGTGCTGCGTAGTGCCAGTAATTGATCACTGCGTCGATTTTGTTTTGTAATAGCTGTTGGTTCAATATGGGAGGTGCGCCGTAGACTTTTTCAATGGTCTGGTTTAAATCAATATCAGTATCCTTTTTGGCCAGTGCCTGCAGAAGAATCCAGTTTTTATCTAACTCACCTCCTGCTACTCCCAGACGTTTACCCACTAAATCTGATATGGTTTTTATTTTAGAATGTTCGCTCACCATTAGAGCGCCGGCAGTACTTGAATAGGGTGCAAAGGTATAAAGAGAATTCTTGGTTCTCTGTTGTGAAACCCAAACCCAGTCCGAAACAATGACATCAACAGAACCCGCTTGAAGTGCTATTTTGGCGGCTTGAGGGTTGGCCAGTGCGGTGATGTTCAGTTGAAAACCATGCTTTTGGTCAAGTTTCTGTTTGCGCATGGTTTCTAGTTCCCAGTTGACCGTACCATATGCGAGTACACCAAGGCGAATGGTATTTTTACTTGCAAATGTGTCGGCAATAGAAGGCAAAAATATAATAGAAATAATTACTAGTTTTTTTATCATACAAACGAGAGTTTTATTGGCGAAAGAGTAAATGATTGCAAAGATTTTTGAGACTTAATTCAGGTTGACCTGATTGAGCAGACCTTCAAGTTTATAGTGATGCTTATCCCAAGTCGATTAGTGCTTGCCCGCAATGCTGCAGCTGCACGAATAACACCGGCTAGTATCCTGCCAAGGTGAATGGTGTGAACTGTACCAACACGAATCTTTAATGTCACTATTTCTACTGGGGGATCGTATTCATCCTGGATTCATTCTCAGAAAGTTATGCTTTATTCCACGTCTGGAAACAGAAGGAAATTCTAAATGAAATCGCTCTCAGTAAAAATTACTTTTGTAGGCTTGTTGTTATTACTGCAAGCTTGTGCAGGTTATTCGCCCCATTACGATAGCTACACCAGTTATCCCAGTAGCGGCGTTTATTCTTCCGGCGGTACTGGGTACGCATATAGTACTCCGGCTCCAAGTGTTTCTTACACCAATTCTTATCGTGTTCAACCTTCACCCAGTTACTACAATTATTACTACGATACGCCAAGAAACGATTCATATAACTACTACAGAGGGCGTCACACCGTTCCGGGTTACTCAAACAGCTATCAATCTCATCGGCGATATGGTCATCACTATAAAGATTATGTCGTTCCCAGGGGGAACGCGCATCGTCATGGAAAACATTCAGGTCATAGGCAGTACCGCAAACCCAGAAATTATCACAAGCGCAGAAAATACGGACAGCACCGGAAACACAAAAGGTATGGTAAACACCATTCAGCATCAAAGCGTAATTCTTACCATAAAAAGCGAAGGGCTGGACGCCATCGGCGGCACCAGGCTAAAGCACGAAACAAACAGAGGTATCGTAACGCCAATAAGCACAGAAAGTATGCACAAAAGCGACACCATAACAGGACGAGTCGAAAAAGTCGTGCGAATGATTTTTATCGGCAACCGGCACCGGACTTAAGGAGCAAGCCCAAAGATCGGTGGTATCACGTACAAAATCGGGTCGGGCAAGGTCAGCAAAAGAAAATATCTCGGTCTACACAAAGTCGACGACAAAAACCAAAATTCAACAAACGTAGGAAAACTACCAGGAAAAAAGCGCGCAATAATAGACAAAAGCAGGGTTCGCGAAATCGTCGAATAAAACAACGTCGGGCAAACAGGCGTACAGCTCGAAATAATAAAGCGCATAAAAAACCTGTCCGGCGAAAACGACGGAATCGGAATAATCGTCATTCCCATGACTCTATCGCGCGTAGATAAGAGTACACAATATGCGTATATCCTCCGCAATATTAAGTTTGCTGTATAGACTAAAGTTAGAATGACGCGCCATTTCTGGCGCTAATTGGGTCTCGCGTGAGATAATCATGGATATTTATTAAATCAGGTATAAATGAAGCTTATGGGTACCGTTGGGCCTTCAATGCTAATTGATCGATTTGGCAGACAAGTGACTTATTTACGTATATCGATTACTGATCGGTGTGATTTTCGCTGTGTTTATTGCATGAGCGAAGAAATGACGTTTTTGCCCAGGGCGCAAATATTGACTCTGGAAGAAATCTATACCATCAGCCAGGCATTTGTTGCTCTGGGCGTTAAAAAAATTCGTATAACGGGTGGTGAACCTCTGGTTCGAAAAGGTGCTGTTGAACTACTTGCAAAAATAGGTCAGTTACAGGATTTACAGGAACTGGTTATTACTACTAATGGTTCAAGACTTGAAAAAGCAGCAGCGGGCCTGAAACAGGCAGGTGTTAAAAGGATTAACATTAGCCTGGATACTCTTGACGCCGAGAAATTTACCCGTATTACTCGTGTCGGTGATCTAGCCAAAGTTTTACGTGGTATTGAAGCCGCCCGAGAACATCAGTTCAAGCGTATCAAGTTGAATGCGGTGATCTTGAAAAATAGAAACCATGATGAAGTTTGCAAGCTGGTTGCATTTGCAATTGAAAAAGATCTGGATATCAGTTTTATTGAGGAAATGCCACTGGGGCTGGTGTCTGATCACAATCGCGCGGAAGCTTATTATCCCAGTGACCAGATAAGATCTGATTTGGAGGGGGTTTTTGAGTTGCTTCCATCTACGCACAATACGGGTGGCCCGTCGAATTATTTCCACGTCAAGGGAACCAATACTCAGGTTGGATTTATTTCTCCGCACAGTAATAACTTTTGTGCGTCCTGCAATCGAGTGCGTTTAACCGCAGAAGGTAAATTACTGCTATGCTTAGGAAATGAACATTCGATGGATCTTAAACGCGTGCTTCGTCACAATCCTGGAGATACAACGAAGTTAAAGCAGGCGATTATCGAGGCGATGGAAATAAAGCCCGAAAAGCATGAGTTTGATATTGAAGCCAAACCGGTAATATTTAGGCACATGAGTGTGACAGGCGGGTGAAATTCCGCGCAAATGTGTGCTTAAACTGGAAGTCGAATTTTCAAAATAGGTGATAAAAACGTATCTCCATACGAGATAAATACAATTGAACTTAAACAATTTCGACTAATTCAGTGAGCTAATGTCTGCCGAACAGGATCAGTTACAGCATGTCATCAGTGATGACGACATAGACTCGGAAGAAACTCAGGAGTGGTTAGACGCTTTGGTTTCTGTGATAGAAACCGACGGCGTTGAGCGAGCCCACTATTTAATTGAGCATCTGGTGGCTCACGCTCGTCGCTCTGGTGCAAATCTTCCGTATTCCGCGAATACCGCCTACATCAACACAATTCCTCCTCATAAAGAGGCGCGAAACCCTGGAAATCCCGGTTTAGAACATCGTATTCGATCGATTATTCGCTGGAATGCCATGGCGATGGTGGTCAGAGCCAATTTAAAATCTGCTGAATATGGTGGCCATATTGCCAGTTTCGCATCGGCTGCAACCCTTTATGATGTTGGCTTTAATCATTTTTTTCATGCGCCCGATAAAGATCATGGGGGTGACCTGATTTTTATACAGGGACATTCTGCGCCAGGTATTTATGCCAGAGCATTTATAGAAGGCCGCCTTAGCGAACAACAATTGGATAAATTTCGTCAGGAAGTCGGTGGCGGTGGTCTATCCTCGTATCCCCATCCACGATTAATGCCTGAATTTTGGCAATTCCCTACTGTTTCCATGGGTTTAGGGCCTTTGATGGCGATCTACCAGGCCCGATTTATGCAATATTTGCATGATCGTCAGATCGTCAACACTGATCGGCGCAAGGTTTGGGCGTTTATGGGTGATGGCGAAATGGACGAGCCCGAATCAAAGGGTGCAATCAGTCTTGCCGGTCGTGAAAAACTAGAAGATCTGATTTTTGTAATCAATTGTAATTTACAACGTCTTGATGGCCCGGTGCGTGGCAGTGGTAAAGTTATTCAGGAACTGGAAGCGGATTTTCGTGGTGCTGGCTGGAATGTAATAAAAGTTGTATGGGGAGCCTATTGGGATCCTCTGTTGGCGAAGGATAGCAAAGGACTACTGCGTAAACGCATGGAGGAAGTCGTCGATGGCGAGTACCAGAATTATAAAGCCAAAGGCGGGGCGTATACACGAGAAAAATTCTTTGGCAAGTATCCCGAATTACTGGATATGGTTGCCAGCATGTCGGATGAAGATATCTGGCGATTAAATCGAGGTGGTCATGATCCGCATAAAATGTACGCGGCGTATGCGGCGGCAGTAGCCCATACCGGGCAACCGACTGTGATACTGGCAAAAACTGTAAAAGGTTATGGGATGGGGTCTGCCGGGGAAGGCCAAAACACCACTCATTCACAGAAAAAAATGGCATTAAAGCAGGTTGAAGCATTCAGGGATCGTTTTAATATCCCGATTTCAGATGATGATCTGGAAAATCTGCCTTATTATAAACCGGCCGACGACAGTGAAGAAATGAAATATATTCGCGAACGGCGTGAAGCTTTGGGCGGTTATCTTCCACACCGTCGTCAGGATGCGCCGTTGCTGCAAATTCCAGGCTTGGAAATGTTTGAAGCAGTGACCAAAGGTAGCGGCGACAATGAAGTTTCTACCACCATGGTTTATGTACGCATTTTAAGTCTGTTGTTGCGCGACAAAAAACTCGCCAAGTACATCGTGCCGATTATACCGGACGAAGCAAGAACCTTCGGAATGGAAGGTTTATTTCGTCAATACGGTATTTATTCCTCTGTCGGCCAATTGTATGAACCGGAGGACGCCGGACAGATTATGTACTATCGAGAAGACAAACAGGGACAGGTTCTTGAAGAAGGGATCAACGAAGCAGGCGCGATCAGTTCCTGGATTGCTGCCGGTTCATCGTACACTAATCACGATGTTCAGATGATACCGTTTTATATTTATTATTCGATATTTGGTTTTCAGCGCGTCGGTGACTTAATCTGGGCTGCTGGCGATATGCAGGTTCGTGGTTTTCTTATCGGGGGAACAGCGGGTCGAACAACTCTTGCCGGTGAAGGATTGCAGCACCAGGATGGGCATAGTCTGTTACTGTCATCCACCGTACCCAGCTGTGTGAGCTATGATCCGGCATTTGGATATGAACTTGCGGTGATTATTCAAGACGGACTGCGGCGTATGTATCAGGAAGGCGAACGAGTTTTTTATTACATCACGGTGATGAATGAAAACTATCGACAACCTGAATTACCCAAAAAATCAGTGGATGGTATCGTCAAAGGAATGTATCGCTTAAAGAAAAACCGCAGTAAAGCCTCTGTACAACTGCTTGGCAGTGGAGCGATTCTTCGCGAAGTGATTGCGGCAGCCGAGTTATTGCGCAGTGACTACTCAATTTCGGCCGATATTTGGAGCGTGACCAGTTTTAATGAGTTACGTCGGGAAGGGGAAAGTAAGGATCGTTGGAATCTGTTGCATCCGGATAAAAAAGCTAAAGTCAGTTACGTTGAGCAATGCCTGAGTGGTGCTTCCGGACCCGTTGTTGCAGCCAGTGATTATCAAAAAATAGTCGCGGATCAGATTCGGCCCTATATACCGGGGGACTATTCGGTATTGGGCACAGATGGATATGGACGTAGTGATTGCCGTCAGGCTTTGCGTCAGTTCTTTGAAGTGGATCGTTACTATATTGTGTTGGCAGCACTTAAAGCACTGGCCGATTCAGGTTCAATCGATGTGGCGTTGGTTAAGCAAGCAATCTCTCGCTACAAAATCGATCCGGAAAAGCCGGATCCGTTGTGTTCATAATATTATTGAGGGTGATTGCCTGATGGAACAACGCGTTTTTGTACCAGATATTGGTGATATAGACGAAGTTGAAGTCATCGAAATCCTGGTGAATTCCGGTGATACGATTGAGATTGAGCAGTCACTCATTTCTCTTGAGAGTGATAAGGCAACCATGGAAGTGCCGGCGCCAATTGCGGGTACTGTGAATGCTCTGGCCGTAAAAATAGGAGATAAGGTTAAGCAGGGATCTGAAATTTTGACTCTGGATAGCAAGGATTCCGAGTCCTCCACCCAGCCTGACTCAGTCACTGAATCCGATACGCCAGCAGATTCAGTTTCGACCTCCGAACAAAATGATGAAATTGAAGATTCCTCCGGACAGTCCGGATCAGAATCTGCAGGTACAGAAAGCCGACCTGAAAAACTACCACAAACTCAAGCGATACAGACTAAATATGAATCGGGAACTCATTCTGCAGCGCATGCCAGCCCTTCGGTTCGTCGTTTTGCCAGAGAACTGGGCGCCGATTTGGGTCGCATTATTGGAAGCGGACGAAAAGGACGTATTTTAAAGGAAGATGTGAAGGCTTTTATAAAAGTTTCACTCGGAAAACCCCTATTACCCGGGGCATCCAGCTTGACTCGGGTACCTTCTGCTCCCGTGGATTTTTCTAAATATGGTCAAATAGAATCAGTTTCTCTATCTCGTATTCAGCGCTTGTCCGCAGCGCACCTTCATGACTGCTGGGTCAGTATTCCGCATGTAACACAACAGGGTCAGGCCGATATAACCGACCTTGAAGAGTTTCGTAAAAGCCTGAAGCCGGAATTGGATCCATTAGGGGTCAAACTGACACTGCTGCCATTTTTAATGAAAGCGGCAGTAGCAACATTGCAGTCATTCCCGAGGTTTAATGCATCATTGCAAACTGATGGCGAGACACTTGTAATGAAAAAGTATTACCATGTCGGCGTTGCTGTTGATACACCTGAGGGTCTTGTTGTTCCCGTAGTTCGCGACGTAGACAAAAAAGGGCTCAGCGAACTGGCCAGCGAACTCGCAGAATTAGGTGCTCGGGCACGAGATAAAAAATTGAAGCCAACAGATCTTCAAGGCGGCTGTTTTACAATATCCAGCCTGGGCGGAATCGGCGGCACAGCGTTTACTCCGATAATTAACAAGCCTGAAGTAGCCATTCTTGGGGTATCACGTTCGAGTATTCAAGCTGTTTATCTAAATAAGGAATTCGTTCCACGATTAATGTTGCCACTTTCTTTATCTTACGATCACCGTGTTATAGACGGAGCGGCCGCAGCACGATTTATTGTATTTCTTGGTTCGATACTCGAAGATATGAGGCGTACTTTGATTTAGCAGACTTTATATGCTGAGTATGATCGGGATGCGTGACGCTATCCGTGTCAGTTTTGCTGCAACAGCCCAAACAATTAACAATTTGCATCATCAATGAAATTTAGGTTAAAAAATTAAAAAATATTTTAAACAGTTAAGAGTTATTCGATGAAAAAAATAGCGAATGAAGAAACTGCCGAAGTATTGGTTTTAGGTGGGGGTCCGGGTGGATATACCGCGGCATTCAGAGCAGCGGATCTGGGTAAGAAAGTTGTACTTGTAGAACGATATCCGGTTTTAGGTGGTGTTTGTCTGAACGTTGGATGTATTCCATCCAAGGCTTTATTGCACGTTGCTCAGGTCATTCATGAAGCGGACGAAATGTCTAAATATGGAGTGAAATTTGAGCCGCCAAAACTGGATGTACAGGCGATTGTAAAATGGAAGCAGGGGATAACCGGTGCTCTGACCAAAGGACTGTCTGGTTTGGCGGCACAGCGAGGAGTGACCGTAGTCAATGGAAACGGACAGTTTATTTCTGATCGGGTGCTTGAAGTAGACAATGGAGAGTCGCGGCAATCGATAAATTTTGATCATGCTATTATCGCCGCAGGATCAAGGCCGACTGAAATTCCGGTTTTCCCCAACGATGATCCTCGACTGATGGATTCCACCGATGCCTTGAATGTAGAAGAAATACCTAAAAATTTATTGGTTGTTGGTGGTGGTATTATCGGTCTGGAAATGGCGACTGTTTACCATGCTTTAGGATCGAAAATAACCGTTGTGGAGCTTATGGATCAGATTATACCTGGTTGTGATAAAGATCTTATTCGTCCGTTGCACCAGCGGATTAAAAAACAATATGAAAACATCTACTTGAAAACAAAGGTTTCTGAAATAAAACCTTTGAAAAAAGGCTTGAAAGTGACTTTTGAAGGCGAAGGGGCTCCTGAATCGGAACTGTTCGACCGCGTTTTGGTGGCGGTGGGTCGACGTCCGAACGGTGCGCAAATTGGTGCGGATAAGGCCGGTGTAACAGTCGATGATGCGGGCTTTATTCCTGTGAACAATAAGCAGTGTACAAATGTCGGGCATATATATGCAATAGGAGACATTGTTGGCAATCCGATGCTGGCTCATAAGGCCACTCACGAAGCCAAGGTCGCGGCGGAAGTTATCGCAGGGTTGCCCTCGGTATTTCAAGCATTGACCATACCGTCGGTTGCCTATACAGACCCGGAAGTTGCCTGGATGGGTTTGAGTGAACAAGAGGCAAAAGAACAGGGCATAGAGTATGAAAAAGCAGCTTTTCCGTGGGCTGCCAGTGGTCGAGCACTGAGTATCGGGCGTAAAGAAGGCGTCACAAAAATTATTTGCGATAAACAAAGCAAACGAATTTTAGGTGCAGGAATGGTGGGTACTAATGCCGGGGAACTGATTGCTGAAGCTGTATTGGCTCTGGAGATGGGTTCAGATGCAGAAGATATTGCATTGACGATTCATCCCCATCCGACACTGTCGGAAACTCTGGGCTTTGCTGCTGAAATGGTCGAAGGATCTATTACTGATCTATATATAAAGAAGAAATAGATTGAAAGCTGTCGATCTTAATCATGAGGTATTGGGGTCGGGAGATTTGCCCCTGGTTGTTCTGCACGGCCTGTTTGGTGCCGGGCGAAACTGGAGGGCGCTGGCTAAAAAGCTCAGCGAGCAGTGTCGTGTATATCTGCTGGATATGCGTAATCACGGTCATTCACCGCAAAGTGAATTTATGGACTATCCTCATATGGCTGCGGATGTGGCCGCCTTTCTTCAGTGCCAGGGTTTGGAGCGGGCAAACATACTCAGTCATAGTATGGGTGGCAAGGCGGCAATGTGGCTTTGCCTGACCCAACCGGACAATATAGAGCGAATTGCTGTAGTTGATATAGCCCCGGTAGCTTACCAACATAATTTCAATATTATTGTTGACGCATTGCTGCGTTTGCCGCTTGCGGAAATAAACAAGCGGCAGCAGGCAGACAGTTTATTGTCTGTAGATATTCAGGAACAAGGTTTGCGTCAGTTTCTTTTGCAAAACCTGGAATCAGTGCAGGATGGATTTCGGTGGCGTATTGATTTAGACATCATTAAAGCAGCACTACCGAATATACTTGGCTTCCCATCACTCGATAACATTAGCCCCTATCAGAACAAGGCATTGTTTCTGCGGGGTGGTAAATCTAAATATTTACTTGACGAGCACAAACATGACATAGGGGCATTGTTTCCCAAAGTACAGTACCAGACGATTGCTGGTGCAGGACATTGGCCTCATGTGGATCAACCCGATTTGTTTTTGGATACTGTAAAGCAGTTTTTTTGTATTAATTTATAACGCTGACTTACTTTGTACTGCTTCAATCGTTTCTGCTCTGCGAGCGTAGTGGCTGGGGTGTAAGTCATTGATTATTCTGGACACGTGGATACATCCGGGTAAGTTCTAATGCAACATCCTTGTTGTAAAACAAAAGCCTGATCGATAAATAGCAATCACGCTCTTAGTAAATTACATCCTGAGTAGTGACCTCCAATCTTATATAGACGATTATCTCATACTGATAAGTCGTTGTATGCATCAATACGCAAAAATAAAGGTAATATTCACATTATCCTAGTGTTTTTTTTAACATCGTTTCCATTCACAATTCTTATACTCATTTACTAACCAACTAAAGATGGATCGCAGGAATTTTCTCTAATTTAGTTGGGCATCAAGTCAGAGTCCCGACTTTGTATCCCTTAAATGGGAAATTATATCCCAATAAAAATAATAAAGAACTTGACCTGTAAGCTGGGGAAACTCCATGGAGAGGTAGAGTAATATGAGTACACAAATTGCGTTAGTAGAAGATAATGAGGTAACACGTAGGGTTTATACTGAAACTTTAGTCAATCAGGGATTTGATGTTGTGGCTCTTAAAGACCGCCATGCAGCGATGGACCATTTTCGCCAATCCCTGCCGGACGTCGTGGTCCTGGATATTGGCTTGAATGAAGAACGAGATGGCGGTTTCAAGCTGTGTATTGCCCTTCGTCGGCTTGCCCCCACATTGCCGATTATATTTTTGACCTCCAGAGATGAAGAACATGACAGGATATCTGGACTGCGGGTCGGCGCAGATGATTATATTACCAAAGATATTGGTCTCAACTATCTGATCGTGCGAATTGAAGTATTATTGCAACGCTTTCAAGCCCTGACTAAAAGTGAAGTACTGGATCATAGTAAAAATCTTATTTACGGTTCTGTAGAAATGGATCACACGCGAATGATAGCCTGGTGGAATAAGATACCACTGGATCTAAGTTTGACCCAGTATTGGATTCTTAATGAATTGGTCAGCAATTGTGGGGAAATCAAACAATACAATCGATTAATGCGAGCTGCAAAGATTAGCGTCGAGCCGAATACAATTACGGCTCACATTAAGACAATTCGAGATCGTTTTCGTATTGTTGATAGTAAATTCGATTGTATTAAGACGGAACGGGGCATTGGCTACCGTTGGGTCGAAGTATAGGACGCTCAGACTTTAAATAACACTCGTTGCTATCTGATTTGGCTGGTTGACAGGCGCTAATATCAGACGCGGCCACCTTTCCAGTGAATTTTCGGTATAATGCCCGCCGATTCATTGTATTCCTGAGAGTTGCAACACATGTCAAAGTCTGAAATTAGTAAAGTCGTACTTGCTTATTCCGGGGGTTTGGATACCTCTGTGATACTGAAGTGGTTACAGGAGCAGTATCAATGCGAAGTGGTGACATTTACTGCCGACATTGGTCAGGGTGAGGAGGTTGAGCCGGCACGGGAAAAAGCCAGGAATTTGGGCATCGAAGAGATATATATAGATGATTTGCGCGAGGAATTTGCAAAACAATATGTATATCCGATGTTCAGAGCGAACGCGATCTATGAGGGCGAATATCTCTTGGGTACATCCATCGCCAGGCCGTTAATTGCAAAACGGCTAATAGAAATTGCCAACGAAACAGGTTCCGATACGATATCTCATGGCGCAACGGGTAAAGGTAATGATCAGGTTCGATTTGAGTTGGGCGCTTATGCGTTGAGGCCGGATATTAAAATCATAGCACCGTGGAGAGAGTGGGATTTGAGCTCGCGGGAAACCTTGATGGCTTATGCCGAATCTCATGATATTCCAGTAGAAATGAAACAGGGGAAACGTAGCCCTTACTCGATGGATGCGAATTTACTGCATATTTCCTACGAAGGCGGGTGTCTGGAGGATCCGTGGATCCAGCCTGAAGATGCGATGTGGCGTTGGTCCGTGTCGCCAGAGGATGCGCCTGACCAGGCGACCACTATAGAATTGACCTATGAAAAAGGTGACGTCACAGAGATTAATGGTGTTGGATATACACCTGCCAGAGTGATGGAGTTACTCAACGAGATTGGAGGTGCAAATGGAATTGGTCGTTCTGATATCGTTGAAAACCGTTATGCCGGAATGAAATCCAGGGGGTGTTACGAAACGCCGGCGGGTACCATTCTATTAAAGGCACATCGAGCCATTGAATCAATTACCCTGGATAGAGAAGTGGCTCATTTGAAAGATGATTTGATGCCTCGTTACGCCACATTAATTTACAATGGTTATTGGTGGAGTCCGGAAAGACTTGTACTGCAACAAATGATCGATGCTTCACAGCGACCAGTAAACGGTAACGTCGCACTTAAACTCTATAAAGGAAACGTGATTGTCATTGGTCGTTCGTCGGATAATGACAGTTTATTCGATGAATCAATCGCCACTTTCGAAGATGATGCGGGTACTTACGACCAACAGGATGCAGAAGGTTTTATAAAATTGAACGCACTGCGTATGCGCATCGCGGCAAGGCGTGGACGCAACATGTAAAGCTTTTTTGACGAACAAACCCTGTTAGGAGTGCTGAGAATGTTATATGGAGCGCAGCGAGCTACATGCTGTATGAATTTCCCGTGGAGCCAGACGATTGAAGAAATTCAACCTAATCACGCAGTAATACTATATTTTTGAATTCGATAAAGCAGCGTGTCACGAGTCATACCCAATAACCGTGCAGATTGACTGCGGTTACCATTGGTGCGAATGAGGGCTTGATTAATGAGATCTATTTCCAAAGATTCCAGATTAATTCCAGAGTCCGGCAAAGTGAATCCAATGTCGGTATTGGGTTGTTTTATTTTTGGGTTAGAATGATATTCAACAGGAATGTTCGTGGGTTCGATTGTTTTACCCGGTAGGAAAATTACCAAACGTTCGCACAGGTTGCGGAGTTCTCTGACATTGCCGGGCCAGCTATACGATAACAGTAGCTTGATTGCCGCCTTAGTGAATTGTGGCGCGTCGAGCTGATGTTGTTTGCTGAATATATCAATAAAATACTTTACCAGACAGGTGACGTCACTATTGCGCTCGCGGAGAGGCGGAATTTGCAACGGCACAACATTGAGACGAAAGTACAGATCCTGACGAAATTCACCAGACTTGATTTTAGCTTGTAAACTAGAGTTGGTCGCCGCGATAATTCTCGCATTGACTGTTTGGGTCTGAGTCTGACCCACCGGTTGGCATTCGCCTGTTTCAAGAAATCTGAGTAATTTTGCCTGCAACGGCAGCGAGAGAGAGTCGACTTCGTCGAGAAAAAGTGTTCCATTGTGTGCCGCTTGAAGTTTCCCTGTCTGGTTTGATACGGCACCAGTAAACGAACCTTTGGTGTGTCCGAATAATTCAGATTCAGCAATGCTCTCCGGTAGGGCTGCGCAATTCAGTGTAATGAAGGGTTTGCTGGCGCGCGGACTGTGCTGCTGTAGTGCGTTGGCAATAACTTCTTTACCCGTCCCGGTTTCACCTGTGATCAAAACGGTTACATCGGTGCCTGCGATTACATGTGCGCTACGTAATAGCGATTGAAAATTGGGTGACCTCCCAATCAGGGATTTAAATGCGTCCACTTTACTGCCTCTTCGACTTGGTAATGCTTTATTTTATTCGTGCAGTCCGGAAAAATGTATCCGTAACGGATATAAATCGGGAAACGCTGAGAACAATGCCAGCAAAATCATGAAGATTCCCGTGAACTGTCTGAATTTATTATTATGAGCCAATCGGCTCATTAGGCTTGTCATTATACCTAAACTTAACACGGCCGGTAAAGTCCCAAGCCCGAATGACAGCATGGTAACAGCACTTCGAGTGATATCTCCTGCCGTAATTGAAAGAGCCAGGGCTGCATAGACGAGTCCGCAGGGCAGCCAACCCCAGACAGCGCCAAATAGAAATGCACTTGGCATGGTATGAACGGGAATCAGGCGGCGTCCCAGGGGCTCAATGAGTTGCCAGAATTTTGATCCGATTCGCTCAATATAGGCGAAACGGGGAAACCAGCCGGCAATATACAGGCCGGCACCCGCCATAAATAAGGCCGAACTGATTTGTAAAACCCGGTATCCATCGATCTTGTTAAATGGGAGCGTGAATACATGATGCAATACTCCAACCAGTATTCCGGCAGCGGTATAACTCGCTATTCGACCCAAATTGTAGCAGGCGATAAAGGGGAATATTGTTTTGGTTCGTTGACGAATGTCTTGTCTCAGACTGAGCGTCAACGTGCCAATTATCGAGCCGCACATACCCAGACAATGAAGGCTGCTAAACAGCCCCATAATAAACGCGACCAGATAGGAAGTATTAAAATCTTGAAGAATGTTCATAAGCGGGCGTGAACATTAACATAAAATAGCGATTTCGTGGCAATTAGTTATTATTGGTTTCGGAAAAATAGGGTTGCAACGGTAGAAATCCAGAAGAATTGAGTAAATGATCTGCTTTCTTCAGTATTTACCTCGAGAAATGTGTCATATGCCACAGTAAGTGTGTCATATGCCACCATGTACGCCTTATTTGCTACAGTTATTATAATAATTATTCCATTAGTAGCAGATATGTAAGAATAATGTAATAAAGGCATGAATAATGCTTGTAACGTATTTTTGCTATTTGGCAAATAACAACAACGATGTGAATTCCGATGGTTATAGAGAGTTTGCGGGGGGTGATGGGATCGATTCGATAATTGTTACGGTAAAGTGTGGAATCTTTTTCGACGAATGTAATATTTTTTTATAGAGTAAATGGGGATTGTAATGAGATCTTTTTATAGCGGATTAGCAATGGTTCTGATCCTGATGGTACCTTTTGCAGGAGTTGCCGAGACTGGCGACCTTATTGTAGCGCAAAATGATACTACTAATTCCAAAGGCGTCACGGAGGCGACCGATGTCGCTTCTAATAAAGAGCAACTTTCGACGATAACCATTGAAGGTCGATACCAGCGTCAGGGCACAGTCGAATTGCAACCAGGGTCGGGTGGAACGCTGGATACTTCCGAATTGTTAAAGCGTGTACCTGGCGCGAATGTCAATCGTAATGGTCCTCTTACCAATTTACCCCAATACCGTGGTCTTTCCGGTAACCAGATTAACGTCATGGTTGATGGTGTAAATTTAAAGGAAGTTGGGCCAAACTCAATGGATACCAGCTTGAGTAATATTCCAAAAGCTGTTGTTAAGTCTGTGAAGGTTTACAGAGGAATCGCGCCAGTCAGTAGTGGTATTGAGACACTGGGTGGAACAATTGCCACTGAGTCAAAAAAAGGGGAGTTCGCTGAACCCGGAAAAATTGAAACCCACGGAGTTGCTTCGGCTGGATACAGTTGGGTAAACAGCGGTCGCTATGCCGGTATTAATGCCAGCGTGGCTAATGAAAATCATCGCGCATTTTTTAATGGTACCTACGAAAAGGGGCGGGATTATAACTTTGGTGTTGGTAAATCGGTTAGCGATTCGCAGTATGAGCGCTCGACCTGGGGCGTGGGCTATGGATTCAACATGGACGATCAGGAAATCGGTATTAGTTACGACCATAAAAATACTGTGAACAGTGGTACTCCTTCATTGCCTTTGGATATCCGCTATATTCGCGGTGATGTGGGTAATATCAATTATTCGGGGGAATTTGGTAACGGATATAAAGTCGACGCTAAAGGCTTTTTTCAAACATCTGACCACCAAATGGATAATTATAGGTTGAGACCTGTTCCCAGGCCCGGTGGCGCGCCGCGTTTTCGTTTTGTTGATAACAATGTTACCGCCGGTGGTTATCGGGCGGCACTGACGATTCCCGATATTCTTTCCGGTGATTTGAGCATTGGAGCCGACGGTGATCTGGCGAACCACAACTCTATCGTTCGTGACCCGACGGCTGCAGGTTTTTTCATTCGCAATTTTAACGATGCACAGCGTGATCGTTATGGTTTTTTTGCTGAATGGGATGCTCATTTTGCAGACGTATGGAATGTTGAACTCGGTTTGAGATATAACCATATAGAAATGGATGCAGGGCCTGTTTCAACCAGTATAGGAGCACCTGCCGCGCAATTGTTGGCGACACGCTTTAATAGCGCCAATCGAAGTGTGGCGAATAATAATGTCGATGGCGTTGCTGTACTTCGCTATGCTGCCACCGATGATCTTGATCTGGAATTTGGATTTGGCAGCAAAACTCGCGCACCCAGTTATCAGCAACGGTACTTGTGGATACCCCTGGAAACGACAGGCGGTCTTGCCGATGGCCGTGTATATGTAGGTGATATCAATCTGAAAAGTGAGCGTTCGTACGAAGTTGAGTTTTCTCTGGATTGGCATACCGAGCGGTTTTACCTAACGCCTTCTGTTTATTATCGCTACGTGAATAACTATATCCAGGGTTTGGCAGTGACTGATATTCCGACACGAATGGTTGCCGGAGCGATTCAGCCTGGAGGTCCCGGGCCGCTTAGATTTTCCAATATTAATGCAAATCTTTGGGGTACAGATATGGAAGTCGGTTTTTCTGTAACCGATTATCTGAGGTTTGACGGTATAATAAGTTATGTACGAGGTCGGCGCGTAGGAACCGGTGCGGATAATCTATATAGAATCGCACCCTTGAATGGGCGACTGAAAATGACCTATGAACGCGGCGATTGGATGGCCTTTACGGAATATGTCGGTGCTGCCAAGCAATCGAGTACTTCCAGTTTTAATGGAGAAAGACCGACTCCGGGTTACGGCTTATTTAATGTTCGGGTTCAATATCAGCCGAATTATGCCTATGTGAATGGTCTGACTGTTGCTGCGGGTGTAGATAATATTCTTGACAAAAGCTATGCGGATCATTTGAATGGAATTAACAGGGTTATCGGCTCGGATGTTGCTTTGGGTTCCAGAGTACCGAATCCTGGACGTAATGTTTATTTAACCGCAAGTTACGATTGGTAGCTTATCGGCTATTCTATTTTCGAATAGTTGCTTTTTATGAAGAGCGCAGAAGGAATCTTCTGCGCTTTTTTCAATATATCCCATAATTTCTTGTAACCATTGATTGAACTCGCCTTTTTAGTCTGGTGAATAGACAGAGTTCGTCTATGCTTAGTTACGTTATCTGTTGAAGAGTAGATTTTAAGGGGAAAATTATGAGTATTCTGTTTGGAGTTATTTGTGGCTTGGTTGGGTTCTGGTTTGTGAATGATTTTCTGGGGTTAGATCCATTGCAATCTATCCCGTCAGACAAAAAAGAGAAAGGCAGGGCTAAAAATGGTGTAGCGGTTAATCAGGCAGTTGCCGGTACTCGTCCAAATATTTCGGGATCGGCGGTCGCGAAAAAGACTAAGTCAAAGCCAAAGGTAATTGTTCGATCAGTAAAGAAGGATAAAAACGCTGCTGTCCGGAAAAGTAAAGCTGTCGTCAAAGTTAAAACAGCCAACAAAGATGATTTAATGCGCATCGCAGGTGTTGGACCTAAAATAGCTAAATTTATGAAGAAAAACGGAATTAGCAGTTTCCAGGCTCTGGCAAAGTACGATAACGTGAAACTGGCGACCATGTTAAAGAAAGAGGGCGTTAGAGCTCGTAAAGATGATCCGGAATCCTGGAAAGAGCAGGCTCAGCTTGCTGTGAAAGGAGATTGGGAAAATCTTAGAAAGTATCAGGAAAAGCAGAAGAGCGAAAGAAAGGGTGATGTAAAAACTGCGGCATGATTTCTGTGTAGTTGTCCGGGAAAAGGAGCCTGTCACGGATAACTCAGTGGCCTTGGCTCATTTTCCCATATAAGCGGGTACAGATTAGTTGAAAGTTAGTTGGTGGCGATCAAATTGTAGTTTTAAAATCACTTTCCCTCACCTTGACGTTTGTTCCCGGATTGTCTCCACGCAGCGAATAAATTATCAGAGTGGTTAAATTCTTAGCTGAGTACCAATTATAAAATTCGATCACAGGTCTTAGATTCATTTGTCACTTTGAAGAACCCTTGATAGAGTGTGTTGGATTATAGAATCATACACGCGTTCCTTATGCAGGATTCCTTTGAAAATCTTCATAAACTCCATTCTCCCGAATATGGATATGAACCACTTGCGTGGTACCGTCGGCGGGAATTTCGGATCTTCATTGTTATTTTTCTACTATTTTCAATTGTTGGCCTGATTGTTTGTTTTAGTCGACCGCCTGTTTTTCGTAGTAGCGCTACTTTAACTTTGCTTGGCGATGCTGAAATCGATCGTTACTGGACAAGTTCTGATATCAATAAATCCGGTCAAAGTATAGAGCCGGAAAATCAACATATTGCTGTGCAGAACAGGATTTTGACAGCGCCTCGACTTCTGGAAAAACTGTGGACTGCGGTCAATGACAATGCTCTAATACCGACTGGAGTCATAGCGCAGTTTAACGATATGCGTAATATGCTTTCAGTAGAAAGTATTGTGAATACACAATTGGTGGAACTTCGCGCCTCCGGATCTGAGCCTGAGATATTGCCGGTCCTCATTAACGCCTGGGTCGATGCTTATCGATCAATTCGATCCGATAATATCAACCAGACCTCGCTATTGAAGAATGAAGCACTGACAGATCAACTAAATACCTTAAAAAACCAGGTCAGCGAAAAGCGTAAAGCCATTGACCTTTTTCGTCAGCAGAACGAAATTATGTCAGAAGTTCGCGATGAAAATCCTATACTGACTCAACTTGTTGGACTGAACAAAGCCCTCAACAAGGCCAACGAACTCGCATTGAAAGCGGATGCCGAACTGGAGTCAATTGAGGCGGCTATTGCTCGTGGCGAACCGGTATTTCTGGATGATACAAATAATAGCGAGAGTCTGGCAGAACTTGAGAAAAGTGCCCAAAAGTTACGTGAGCGAGTTGTCCGGTTGGAAAAGCAATACACGCAGGAATATATTCGACTGGTTCCAGATTTGAATGCGGTTCCCGAGCAACTAAAAGCAGTCGAGGCTAAAATCGCCGGTATGGGGCAGGTCGATCAGGGTAGGGTTTTGTCAATAGCCCGACAGGACGCGCGCGCAACCAATAAGAAAGTTAGGCGTTTACAACAGCAGTTAGCGGATCATAAACATATTGCCAGCGAATTCACAGCGCGTTTTTCTGAATATAAAGAGATGCAAATTGCGTTACAGAACCTTGAGGCACATTATCGATCAACCGAAGATAAAATTTTAAAAACTGAAGTAAGGCAACACCAGAAATACCCGGATATAGAAGTAATCAGCAAAGCTTTTCTTCCGCAGCAGCGAATAAGTCCTGATTATCCACGTGATGCTGCATTGATACTCGTAGCTTCATTTCTACTGGGCTTGATTGGTGTCTGGGTTGCTAATTTTCTGGTGCCCAAGGAGGTCATTGCTTCGCCGGGAATTACTCTTTCCGGTCTGCATATGTATTCTGATGAAAATCTTGCTGGTTTGCCTCCAGTCATGCAAACACCACAATTGCCTGGACGGCCCTCAATCCTGCCTTTGGAACAATCGATGCCAGAAGAATTAACAGACAGTGATTTGCATTTATTTTGGCAGCAATCGACTGCCAGGGGAAAACAATTGATCGGCATTTTGCTGAGTGGCATAAGCATTGATGAGGCAGCATTGATCGAAACTCAGCATATCGATCTACAGCTCAACACAATCGATATTCAAGGAGATCATTCAAGGACAATAGAAATATCTGAAGGGTTGGCCGAGTTATTCAGGCAATCGAAAAACAGACCCGCCTGGCAAAGTTCTTGTGGAGGAAATGTCGAAGATCTCGTAGCCTTGCTTGCTTGTCTGGCGACAGATGCAGATATGGATAGTCACAGGTTTTCTAATCAAGCGCTGCGCCATTCATATTTGTTGTATCTGGTCAGACAAGGGGTAAAGCTGTCAGAATTAGCCGATCAAGTGGGTTATATATCTCCTTCTGCGTTAACTGTTTACAGAGCTCAATCCCCGCAGGGTGCGGGAAAAGTGATCGGCGAAATTGATCGGGTTCACCCTTTACTCAAAGTTTGAATGCAGACTCGGGCTACTTTGCTCCAGGGTTAAAAAGCCAATGGTCTGCACACTAAGGAGCGAGGATTCATCGAGTTCTGTAACACTCCCGTCTCTTTAAATATTCATGTTCAGGAGGAACAGGTGCCCATAAAAGTAGGAAATGTCGAATTTTATACGGGCCCACATCAGGTGGGCGCCCCCGATGATCTGGAAAAGGTGGTTGTTGATTTTATCAATGCGGCTCAAACAAGACTTGAAGTAGCTGTACAGGAACTGGAAAGTCCCTCCATAGCGGAAGCCATTCTACAGGCACGAAAACGCAGGCTTGTTGTCAAAATTGTTCTTGAACAAGATTATTTGAAAGCAAGAAATCGACGTAACCCCTGGTCTCCAGGCGGAAAGAACGAAAATAACCGGCGGATTCACGATGCCTTGTTGCGTGCCAATATAGATGTTAAAACAGATTATAATAAAAGCATCTTTCACCAAAAATTTATTATTCGTGACCGGCAATCTTTACTTAGCGGATCAACCAATTTTACGCCAACTGGAACGAGTAAAAACCTGAATCATATTGTCGTTGTCCATGATCCCGCAGTAGCAAAAATATATGGTCGAGAATTTAAGGAGATACAGCAGGGGCATTTTGGCAGATTGAATGAGGGGCATGATATTGCGCCAACAGATGTTGTGGTGTCAAACGTACCGGTACGAGTACTTTTTTCACCGGATCATCATCCTGAAATGGAGATTATGAAGCAAATGTTGAAGGCAAGGAAGCGCATTGACTTTGCCATCTTTACTTTCGCGAAATCATCAGGCATTGACGATACCATGATTCGTTTATTGCAGGCAGGCATGCCTATTCGTGGTGCATTCGATGCGAAACAGGGTGCACAAAGCTGGGCGGCGATACCGGCATTGAAGAAAAATGGCGCGCAATTATTTTCTGTGCGGCCGGGCAATGGTATCGGCCATTTGCACCACAAATTGATGGTACTTGATGAGCAGGTCGTAATTGCCGGGTCATTTAACTATACCGGGGCAGCCAATCAGCTAAATGATGAAAATATTATTATTCTTGGCGACCTTGACACAAGCTCAAATGTCCGAAGAAATGCGCAGAAAAAAATTGCCGGGTTTGCAAAAGCCGAAATAGAGAGAATAATTCAGGATCATGGAGAAAGGTTATAAAGTTTCAGGAGGTGATCAGCGCTTTCGGTAGCCAGAATGTAAGCCATTGATTATTCGGGATGCATGAAACTCTCCATGTAAGCCCTGCTGTAATCTCTTTGTTGCACAAGCCCGATCTACCTTGGTACGTTGAAAATCGTTTAGAGACACGGTATCCTCGGATGTGGACAGATTGTTTCATCGGTCAAATAGTTATCCTCGTATTTTTTCAGTCTATCAAATTGAAGAAATTGCCCGTTGAAGTGTCTGTTTGTGAAGAGTTTTTGTACCCAGGAGGTGTGATACTAAGGAGCGAGGTTTTAATAATATGGGAAAGCTTGACGCAGGATTATTGTTTGTCTTCAAGGCGTAGCAACAGGCGCATAGCAGGGCTACGCAACGGTTGCTACAACGCAGAAGACGGATAATAAGACAAGTCAGGATTCGTATATTATTGAATCCTCGCTCCTAATAGCGTAGCTGAATAGTGCGACGGTCTTTTCGCTTTAGATAATAAAAATATAAAATGCTCTATCGTTACCTACTTACGGTTTGTTTTGGAGTTTTTACGATACTATCGTCGCTCAACGCAGATGAGTTGGAAGCGGAAAAAATTTCACTGGATCCCATTACGGTCACTGCCGATAAGTACACAGAATATCTTTATCAGGTGCCTAAATCTGTCAGTGTCATCGAAGGCAAGAAAATTACTGATATGGCAATAAGGAAACTTGAGGATGTTTCTGCTTTTGCACCGAATCTAAATATTGTGAAAGGTGCCGTATTTAGCCGGGTCTATATTCGAGGTATTGGTTCGGGCCTGAATCAAGGTTTCGACCAGTCGGTTGGAATATTTAACGATGGAATTTATTCCGGGCGTGGTCGTCAATCACGTATCCCACTTTTGGATGTTGATCGTATTGAGGTCTTAAAAGGACCTCAGGGTTTGTTGTTTGGGAAAAATACAACTGCCGGTGCGGTCAACATTATTAGTGCTCAGCCGGGATCGCAGTTTGAATCTCGAATCTCGGGCTTGTATGCACCCGATCATGGCGAAAAATACCTTGAAGGCTATGTCTCAGGGCCAATTGCCGATGGGTTTTCTGCGCGTATTGCAGGTCGGATTTCACATTTGGATGGTTATCTGACAAATACAGTTTTAGACAGGAAGGAACCAGAGACTGAACAGCAACAAGTTCGCGCTATTCTCCATTGGGATGCAGCGGAAAATATCGATGTTTCAGCGAAATATGAATTCGGTCATTTTTCGGATAATGGTCGAACTTCCCAAGTTGTGGAAACTGGGCCATTCGAACCAGTATTCCGGGCGGGTGTTCCTCAATTTGAGTCGGACTTTAATTTAAGCCGGTCAGTGGCTAGCAACAGCGCTGCATTTGGCCCTGATAAAAGCGATACAGTTTATCAAAATGCATTGTTAAACGTTGATATCCAGCTCGATAAACATACTCTTACTGCAACCTCGGGCTATAACAGTTACAGTTACGATGATCTTTTTGATCTGGATCTTTCTGCTTTATCGACCGCCGCGCAAGAACTTGATCAGAGCTTTACGCAGTTTAGCCAGGAACTACGTTTGCGTTCAGATCCTGCGGAAAGTTCTTCCTGGGTGCCGTGGGATCTTGATGCGCTTGAGTACATGCTGGGTGCTTATTACCAATACCAGGAATTCGATTATTCGAGCAGTGACAATTTTGATACTCGGCCCTGGACAGCATTGGGTCTCAGGTTTCCTTCGGGTGCGGCGTCGCGTATCAATAGTACTGTTCAGCGATCTAACAGTTGGGCTGTGTTTGGTAGAATGACCTGGCATCCGTTGGACGATTGGCGAGTGGTTGCGGGTTTGCGTTACACCAACGAAACAAAACACGCATCAAAACGTTTGATTATCGCTGATCTTGGCACGCGGGTACGAAATCCATCGCTGGAACCTTTTTTTGCCATATTTGCAACTGTTCCGCACCAATTCGAGGAATCACGGACCGAGTCACGAGTTGCGCCGATGTTTTCGTTGCAATGGGATTTTACAGAGCAGGATATGGCGTATTTTACCTTTTCCACTGGCTATAAGAGTGGTGGCTTCGATGCACATGCAACTTCGGGAAATTTGCAGGAATACATATTTGCTGACGAATACGCTGTGGGTTATGAACTGGGAGTGAAAACCTATTGGCTGGACGATTCCTTAAGTCTGAATATCGCACTTTTTAGAACTAATTTCGATAATCTGCAGGTTAGCCAATTTGATGGCGTTGGTGCTTTTTTGGTCGGTAATGCAGCACAGGCGACAACCCAGGGAGTCGAGGTGGACAGTCGTTGGCAAGTGACCGAGGATCTGAGTTTATCTATGGCGGTTGCTTTTCTGGATGCCCGGTATAATAAATTTGACAATGCAACCTGTCATTCAGCTCAGCTTGCGGAATTTAGAATAAGTGGCTTAGCGGGTCCTTGTACTCAGGATCTATCGGGAAAGAATACGCCTTATGCACCTGAATGGAGTGGTAGCTTTTTTATCGACCATGTATTTCCGCTTGGCCGATTGAATTTTGGATCATCAGTTCTGGATGAATTGAAACTGAGCACTCGATTGAACGTCAATTTTAGTGACAGTTTCTTTTTAGCCGAAGACCTGGATCCGCTGCTCCGCCAGCGGGCCTTCGCAAAACTGAACGTGCGTATAGCCATAGGAGACCGCCAGAACCACTGGGAAATCGCGTTTCTGGGAAGAAATCTGACTAATGAGCTGACCAGCGTTGATGGTAATGATATACCGGTATTGACCGGCGCATTGCGTAAATCCACTGACCGACCGCGGACGCTTGCGGTGCAGGCGACGGTAGGGTTTTAGATATTTGATGAAATTGGTCTGAATACACAGGCCGACAAAGTAAACAACAATTACGCAAAAAAAAGTCTTTGACCGTGAGATATGTCTTGAATTCTTCTATTTATGAGTATTCTGGCAAATGTATAAACGAGCAGAGCGATCACCTGACCGGATTTTGAAGCGCTGGTCCTTTTGAATTCACCTTGCGATGCGTTACACCTCCTAATGACCATTTGACCTATACACAGTGATTGCTTTATTAGAATCTCGAATTCTTTTTTTTCAGCGTATTACCTAAATTCAATGATAAAAATTTCACGTCGATTTTTCTCGAAACTGGTCGCTTTTACAGGATTAAGCACTATTTTTGGGTCGCTGCTGGCATGGGCTCAGATTCAGCCGATCAAAGATTCTATCGATATAACTGCCTTAGAAGCGTATGTGGATACTCTAATCCCGCCTGATGAGACTCCAGGTGCGGTAGCACTAGGGGTTGTAGATAGGATTTTAAAGAAATCGGAAACTGAAGCAGCATATCAAGCGATGATTGTCTCTGGGTGCCAATGGTTGAATCGGCAGGCTAGGAAGGAAGGATTCGAAGGTTTTTCAAAACTGTCTGAAGAAAACAAGGAGAAAATTGTTCGAATTGCCGAAATGAGTTTGCCGGGCAGTCCGGAAAATTCATTTTTCTTGAAAACACGCAGCGATTCATTTGTTTATTACTATTCGAACCCCAAGGCGCTAGCGTTATTGTCCTATTCGGGCCCGCCGCAACCTTTGGGCTTTCTGGATCATGGTCTACCTCCTAAGTAGCCTGTAATGGGCAGTCTTTTTTTATGAAAAAAGTGTTTTATGATGCGGTTATTGTCGGCTCTGGAGCGGGCGGCGGCGCATGTGCGTGGGCCTTGGTTAACCAAGGTTTAAAAGTATTGATTCTCGAGGCTGGTCCTGTCTATAACCCTGATTCTGATTATTGTCTTGAATCTACCGAATGGGAAACAAAAAGATTTCCGCACAAAGAACCTGGATCGCTCCCGTATAGCTTTGGTCCCATGCAGGAATTATCGGATGAGTTTGAGCATATACGATCCTGGAATCATAGTTTTGGACGCTACAATCCCAGCAACAAAAGAATGGCCTGGAAATATCACCATGTGCAGGGGGTGGGCGGTTCAACATTGCACTTTACAGGCGAAGCCCATCGCCTTTGTCCGCAATCAATGCACATGCAATCCCGGTATGGGGTTTCCGCGGACTGGCCTATCACCTATCAGGAATTGGAACCTTTTTATTCTAATGCCGAAAAGATTGTGGGTGTCGCCGGACCAAATTCAGATAAACTCCGGCCTCGTTCTGAGCCGTATCCATTACCTCAACATCCCAGCAGCTATACCAGTCAAAAATTAGCTATTGGGTTTCGCAAGCTTGGATTAAATTGGACGGCAAATTCTTTAGCCATTCTTTCAAAGCCCTATGACGGACGACCGGGATGTAACTATTGCATGAATTGTAATCGGGGTTGTCCGCGAAAAGATAAAGGCAGTGTCGATGTAACTTTTCTGCACAAGGTCCGTAATTCTAAGCGGTGTGAAATACGCACAGAATCTCGTGTCATCAATATTCAAGCAGGGCCTAACGATCGCGTTACTGCGGTTCAATACTCGGATCGTGCCGGTAATGTCCATGAAGTATTCGGGCAAGCGTTCATTATTGCCGCCGGTGCGATTCACACTCCGCGGTTATTGCTGCTTTCCAAAAGCAAATTTGCGCCAGCCGGACTGGCCAACGACTCGGAGCAGGTCGGAAAAAACTTCATGGAGACCATTGGTTGGACCAGTAGCGGGATTTATCCTTCGATACTGGGAAGCCAGCGAGGGTTGCCATCCGACGGAATATGCTGGGATTATAACTTGCCCGATTCGATACCGAATGTCATTGGCGGGTGCCGGTTTGCTGCGGGTACCGCAGAGGCTGATCTATTGGGGCCAATCAGTTATGCCACACGGGTTGTAAGTGGCTGGGGTAAAGCCCATAAACAAGCCATGCGCAAGATTTACGGGCGGGTATTGTGTGTTAACGCGGTCGGTGAATCACTGAGTAATCCAAAATCATTTATCGAACTGGATGCGCAAAAAAAGGACAGCTTAGGTCTATCCACCGCCAAAATTAACAGTTATCTTGATGAAAATGAGATTCGACGAATCGAGTTTATGGCCGGAAAGTCTAGAGAGATATTGGATGCGTGCGGTGTTAACGAGTTATTTGAAGAATTCGGGACCTATGATATATTCAGCTCTACCCATGTTTTCGGAACCTGTCGAATGGGAAAAAATTGGCAATCTTCCGTCGTAGATCCCTTTTGCAGAGTCCATCGTTGGAAAAATTTATTTATAGTGGATGCCAGTGTTTTTCCTAGTACAGGAGGCGGAGAAGCGCCGTCTCTGACGATCGAAGCCTTGGCTTTACGAACGGCACGGTATATCCATGACCTTGCGAATAGAAAGGAATTATCGTAGTTTAACGGAGCCCACGCCTTTTCGGGCTGAATTGATTTAAGGACAGAATATGAAACAGGTTTCAATTGTTGCGATAATTTTTGCACTCATTCAGTTTTTGGCCTTTAATGCAGTAGCAGGTACTGGCCCGCCGCCACCGCCACCGCCGCCACCGCCTCCGGAAATAACTACTCCTGCGGAAACAACTACCCCTCAGGAAATATCTCCTCCTGAGGTTAATCAACCGCCTCCCTCGGTGAATAATAGTTCCTGCGCCGGAGTTTCTTTGGTTAGCGGCGAGTGTAGTCAGACCATATACGGGGCGTATGGCAATATCGCAACACCGGTTTTAGACCTTTTCATTGACGGTGTTATGGATGGTACCAATACAACCAGCCGATTTTCCGGCGAATCCCAATCTGCTGGAGACGAAATGGTGTCGGAGCGCTTTGGATTTTATATGTCGGGCGTTGGTACCAATATAGACCGTAAAATAACCGCCAGAGAGGTGGGTTACGATTCGGATCTTTTGGGATTTGTAGCCGGACTTGACTATCGGTTTTTCGAGGAATTTATCGCAGGCCTTTCTATCGGTTACACCAATAGCGAAGCCAATATGGATTTAGGGGTAGGGCAGGTTGATTTAGAAACTGTCGTCGTCTTGTTACACGGAGTATATACGCCAACTTATAACATCACAGTCAATACTTATGCCGGTTGGTCGGGTCTTAATTTTGATAGTACCCGCACAATTGCAGGTACTGGATCTGCTCAAAGTAAAACCGACGGTGATCAATTCGTAGCGGGGTTATCCTCTTCTTACAACTTCAATATCGGTGGATTTACGATTTTGCCGCAAGTCTCGGTTGACTATTTAACTTCTTGGATTAATGGCTTCAGTGAAGTCGGAGCAGGAGCGGCAAATTTGAATGTTGGAGACCAGAGGATCAATTCATTGAAAACCTTAGCAGGTGTAAATTTAACCTACGCATGGAGTCAGAACTGGGGCGTGATTACTCCCCATATTAGGGTTTTTTATCTGCATGAATTCTTAAATGATAATCGTGTGATCAATACCTCACCACTTATTGGTACTTCAACTTCAAGTGGGTTTCAGACTGACAATCCTGATCGAGATTATGTCACTTTAGCGGCTGGGATTTCTACTCAACTTCCTCATAGTGTTCAACTGTATGTTGATTATCAGAGAACTATTGCGCATTCGTATATCGATAGTTATATTGTGAGCGGGGGTATCAGGGTCGGTTTTTAGATTCAGAAGTACCGGGGTGCTGCGGATTGATCCATTATGGTTCTGTCAACTTGAACAGGGGCCATTCGAGATATGGAAGGTCTGTTTGGCGAACTTGGATCGTAATAACATACGAAACGGCTAGAAAACAGAAAGTGATGTGTGGCTGTTGACAGTAGGGAAAGCTCCGTGCGGCTTTATTTATCTTACTGCTGGTAAGATGGCAAAGTCGTTCCAGGCCCAATATTCTTGTTGACGTGGTGAATGGATCATTTCATTTTGCTGACCCGTAATTTTCACTGGGTTACCAAAATGCTACTCTAAACTCTCGCGTTGTTGATGCTACCGACCCACCTCTAGCTCGGATAAACCCAGTTGTCCAATTCCAATTTGGAAACTTTTGAGAAGTGTTTTTGATTGTTGGTGACCAATACGGCACCGAGATGCCGAGCATGCGCAGCAATCATGGCATCATTATTCCCAATCGGTGTACCAGCTTTGTATTAACGTTCGGGCCGAGCAGCGCAGAAGAGTTTATTTCTCTGCCTTTTGCCTCTAATGAAGGGCAGCGTTGGAGCCTAAAGTCAGGCTTGGTGCGGGAAGCCTCTGTGGGAAAATTATTGACACCTCGCTCCTAAACACCCAAAACCCGTCGAATTCGTTCACAGGCATCCACTAAATTCTCCATGCTGGTGGCGATCGATATGCGAACGTGCCCTGGGCAGCCGAATGCTGAACCAGGCACCACAGCAACGCCTGCTTTTTCAATCAAAAATTCGGATAATGCGACATCATCATCAATACCTTCCAGCGTCGCAATGACATTTTGTAAATCGGGAAATACATAAAATGTACCGTCAGTGGCCAGGCACGATATACCCTTTATTTTATTCAATGCATCGACGACAAAATCGTGCCGATCCTTAAACGCCCGTTTCATTGTGTCTATACAGGACTGATCGTTGCTCAGCGCTGTTTCAGCAGCAATCTGGGAAATGGATGTTGGGTTTGATGTACTGTGAGATTGGATTTTCTTCATCGCCTGGATTATTGATCGTGGGCCGGCGGCGTAACCGATTCTCCATCCGGTCATGGAATAGGCTTTGGACACTCCATTAAGAACCAGGGTACGGTCATAGAGCTCGGGGCAAACATTCAGGATGTTGCAAAAACTGTTCGCTTTCCAGACAATGTGTTCGTACATGTCATCGCTTGCGATGATCAGGTCAGGAAATTCCAACAATACCCTGGCCAGTGCTTTCAATTCATTTTCAGTGTAGCTAATGCCGGTTGGATTGGATGGGCTGTTAATAACAAACAGACGGCTGCGATCATTGAGACTGGCTCTGAGTTGTTCCGGGTTTATTTTGAAATTCTGATCCTGGTTGGCGAGCAGGAAAACCGGTTCACCCCCGGCCAAAAGAGCCATGTCCGGATACGAAACCCAATAGGGTGCCGGAATGATTATTTGCTCTCCTGGATTTATAATCGCTTGTGTCAGATTATAAAAGCTCTGTTTCCCTCCGCAGGATACCAGTATCTGATCGGGCTCATAGGATAAATGGTTGTCGGTACGTAACTTTTCAATTATGGCGGTCTTAAGCGCGGGAATCCCATCTACGGCAGTGTATTTTGTAAAACCCGAATGAATGGCTTCGATGGCGGCATTTTTTATATGTTCCGGTGTATCGAAGTCCGGTTCACCTGCACCCAAACCAATGATATTCTTACCTGCTTTCCGCATTTCATTCGCTCTGTTGGTGATCGCCAGAGTGGGTGAGGGGTTAATGGCGTTAACTCTATCGGAAAGTGAAATTGTCATTCTTGGGGTCCATTTGTTGCGATTATTATTTTAAATTGGGCGTGTTCGGGAACAAACACTTAACGGTTAAAAGTCGATCTGGGTTGTTTTTGATTTTATTGGGCTACAACACAAGGCATTACAAGATGAGTAAGGAGCGAGGTTTTAATAATATGCGAAAGATTGACGCAGGATTATTGTTTGTCTTCAAGGCGTAGCCACAGGCGCATAGCAGGGCTACGCAACTGTTGCGACAACGCAGAAGACGGACAATAAGACAAGTCAAGATTCGTATGTTATTGAATCCTCGCTCCGAAGTCTTGATATTCAATTATACCTGCTAATTAATTAGAAACTATTTTTCTGAGGGTGCAAGCTATAAATTACTTGGGTTTATGCAACAGCAACTTCACAGGAGAGTAATCATGGGTAGACGGTTGCATGCCCAGGCAAACATTTAATTTGCGTTCTAATCAGAAACTCTCTGAATAGACAGACTAGTTATTAGCTCAATATTACAGCAAAATTAAGCATGGCAAAAATTTTTACACTACGCAGTTCTTTTAAACCCGAGGGTGATCAACCCGAGGCAATTCAAAAATTGGTCGACGGCCTCAATTGTGGGGAATTGCATCAGACCTTGCTGGGTGTTACCGGTTCAGGGAAAACTTTTACGGTTGCTAATGTAATCACCGAAGTTCAGCGTCCAACGATGATCCTTGCCCCTAATAAAACATTGGCGGCTCAGCTTTATGGCGAAATGAAAGAATTTTTTCCCGAAAATTCAGTTGAGTATTTTGTGTCGTACTACGATTACTACCAACCTGAGGCCTACGTCCCGGCTTCTGACACCTATATCGAAAAGGACGCCTCATTAAATGAACACATTGAACAAATGAGATTGTCCGCAACTAAAGCCTTGCTTGAAAGGAAAGACACGATTGTAGTCGCAACCGTTTCCTCAATATATGGCCTGGGCGAACCAGAATCCTATTTCAGCATGGTGTTGCATCTGGTTCGCGGTGATCAAATAAATCAGCGAACTCTATTACGTCGGTTGGCGGAAATGCAGTATATGCGCAATGAAACTGAACTGAGAAGGGCGACTTATCGGGTGAGAGGTGATGTGATCGACATTTACCCGGCGGAGTCAGAAAAGGACGCATTGCGGGTCGAGTTGTTTGATCAGGAAATTGAGCGGATGTCACTGTTCGATCCTTTAACCGGTGAAATTACCAGCAGGGTTGCCCGATACACGGTTTATCCTAAAACACACTATGTGACCCCCAGGGAAAAGTTATTGTCAGCAATAAGTGAAATTAAAATCGAATTGGCTGAGCGTTTGCAAGATTTGCGTTCGAGTAATAAGCTGGTTGAAGCGCAGCGCCTGGAACAACGTACTTTGTTTGATATAGAAATGATCCTGGAAGTGGGGTATTGCTCCGGTATTGAAAACTATTCACGCTATTTGTCGGGCAGGCAGGCAGGTGAATCACCGCCCACCATGTTTGATTATCTTCCTGATGATGGCTTGCTGGTTATCGATGAAAGTCACGTGACTGTTCCACAACTGGGTGCTATGTATAAGGGTGATCGGTCAAGAAAAGAGACTCTGGTCGAATATGGTTTTCGATTACCCTCTGCCCTGGATAACCGACCGTTACGATTTGATGAGTTTGAGTGGCGTTCTCCGCAGCGAATTTATACTTCAGCCACTCCCGGGCCTTACGAGAATGAAATATCGGGTTCAGTAATTGAGCAAGTCGTGCGTCCTACGGGCCTGGTTGACCCGCAAATAGAAGTTCGTCCCGCGGTATCACAGGTCGATGATTTGCTCTCGGAAATAAAGGTTCGTGCAGAAAAAAATGAACGTGTGCTGGTGACTACTTTGACCAAACGGATGTCAGAAGATTTGACTGACTACCTTATGGAACATGATACGCGAGTTCGTTACCTGCATTCTGATATTGATACTGTCGAACGGGTGGAAATCATTAGAGACCTTCGATTGGGTGTATTTGATGTGTTAGTGGGGATAAATCTTTTGCGGGAAGGTTTGGATATTCCGGAAGTTTCGCTGGTGGCCATATTGGATGCCGATAAAGAAGGTTTCTTAAGGTCCAGCGTTTCGCTAATTCAGACCATCGGTCGAGCAGCCAGGCACGTGCGAGGTAAAGCCATTCTGTACGGCGATAAAGTGACGCGTTCTATGCAGCACGCAATCGAGGAAACAGGTCGGCGCCGCGAAAAACAGGAGCTTTATAATGAAGAACACGGAATTCAGCCGCAAACTATAATTAAATCGGTCAAGGATATTCTGGAAGTGGCGATTCCGGGCGCAGGGCTGTATTCGGAAAAGCCTTCTCAACAAAAAGTGGCCGAGTCGGAACAGATTTATGCGGTATCATCCCCTAAAAAAGCAGCAAAAATGATAAAAAAACTCGAGGAACAAATGTATACACACGCCAGAGAGCTTGAATTTGAGGAGGCTGCTCGGGTTCGGGATGAAATTAAACGTATTCAGCGGCAAATTCTGGTTTGAGTATCGCGCTCAATTTAACTTAGATTGTTGCCGATTTGAAATATTTATTCAAAAAGTTTTTATTTGTAGCGAATAGCGCTTTAAGAAACATTATAAATGGGTTAAACTTCCCCAGATCGATGAGTAATTAACAGGCGCGTAGCTCAGCTGGTTAGAGCACCACCTTGACATGGTGGGGGTCGTTGGTTCAACTCCAATCGCGCCTACCAATACAACAAAGCATCGCATTGCGGTGCTTTGTTCTTTTTAACTGAAATATTTCTGCTCGGAACGATCGTTACGAGTCTGTACAAATTATGCCCACAATTTCTTTGCCCGACGGGTCAACACGCAATTTTGATCACGCCGTGACCGTGATGGAAGTCGCGGAATCAATAGGGCCGGGGCTGGCCAAATCAGCAATCGCAGGCCGTGTCGGTGGTCAGCTTGTCGATTGCGATTATTTAATCGATTCCGATTCGGAAATTTCAGTGATAACCAGTCGCGATGACGAGGGACTGGAAGTTATCCGGCATTCAACAGCGCATTTACTGGCGCAAGCTGTTAAACGTTTATTTCCCACAGCTCAGGTGACCATTGGCCCCGTTATTAATGATGGGTTTTACTATGATTTTGCCTATGAAAGGCCTTTCACGCCTGAAGATCTGGAAGCTCTTGAAAAAGAAATGCATGGCTTGGTTAATGAAGCCATCGATGTGCAGCGAACGGTAGTTTCCAGGCAAGAAGCTGTCGACTATTTTCGACAGTTGGGTGAGCATTACAAAGCTGAAATTATTAACGATTTGCCGGAATCGGAAACTATATCGCTATACAGTCAGGGTGATTTTACTGATTTATGTCGCGGTCCTCATGTACCCAGTACCGCTAAGCTTAAGACTTTTAAGCTGATGAAAATAGCCGGGGCGTATTGGCGTGGTGATTCCAGAAACGAAATGTTGCAGCGTATCTATGGAACCGCCTGGCAGGATAAAAAAGCATTAAAAGCCTATCTTTATCGGCTTGAAGAGGCCGAAAAAAGGGATCATCGCAAGCTTGGAAAATCATTGGATCTGTTTCATACTCAGGCAGAAGCTCCCGGTATGGTGTTTTGGCACGACAAGGGTTGGACTGTTTATCAGTTAATCGAACAGTTTATTCGTGATAAGCTACGCTCTAAGGGTTACTTTGAAGTAAAAACACCCCAATTGGTTGATCGTTCATTGTGGGAAAAATCCGGGCATTGGGATAAGTTCGGCGATATGATATTTACCACTCATTCCGAGCATCGGGACTACGCCATTAAACCGATGAACTGTCCCTGCCATGTACAGATTTATAATCAGGGAGTTAAGAGTTACCGCGATCTGCCGATAAGGATGGCAGAATTCGGATCTTGTCACCGCAACGAGCCATCCGGTACGCTGCATGGATTAATGCGTGTGCGAAATTTTGTCCAGGACGATGCGCACATCTTTTGTACCGAAGACCAGGTTCAGGGTGAAGTGGCCGCATTTATAGATTTATTGTTTGAGGTTTACAAAGCTTTTGGTTTTGACCAGATATTGATTAAGCTGTCCACGCGACCGGAAAATCGAGTTGGAAGCGATGAGGTTTGGGATAAAGCGGAAAAAGCGCTTGAAAAAGCATTGGACAATAAACAGTTGGAGTGGCAGTTACAGCCTGGTGAAGGTGCATTTTATGGCCCTAAAATCGAATTTTCCTTAAAAGACTGCCTGGACAGGGTTTGGCAGTGTGGAACGATTCAGGTCGATTTTTCAATGCCGGAACGCTTGTCGGCTCATTATATTGACGAGGATAGCGACAAACAGGTGCCTGTCATGTTGCATCGAGCAATCCTTGGTTCAGTGGAAAGATTTATTGGCATACTGATCGAACACTATGCAGGTACATTGCCGATGTGGTTGGCACCCGTGCAGATTGTTTTGGTGAATATCGCCGACCGACACGCGCAATATACTCAAAATGTTGCTGGAGTCCTTGAAAAACAAGGGTATCGAGTTAAATTAGACTTGAGAAATGAGAAGATCGGATTTAAAATCCGCGAGCACTCCATGCAGAGGGTTCCTTATTTGTTCATTATGGGTGATAAAGAATTAGAAAGTGAGACCGTTTCCGTTAGAACTCAGGGCGGTCAGAATTTGGGATCTAAAACAATTGAAGCATGTTTAAAGTTACTGGAACAGAATGTCGAAAACCATTGCAGCTAAATAGGAGGAAAGGCTATCGCCGCTAATAAAGAAACTCGTTTAAATGACGAGATTACTGCCGCCACAATAAGATTGATCGGAGCCGAAGGCGAGCAAGCAGGAGTTGTATCTCTCGATCAGGCAAAAAAGATTGCATATGATGCCGATCTTGATTTGGTGGAAATTTCACCTAATGCTGAACCGCCGGTTTGTCGGGTAATGAATTATGGTAAGTACCGGTTCGAGCTAAATAAAAAGCAGCAGGCTGCAAAAAAGAAGCAGAAGCAGATCCAGGTCAAAGAAATTAAATTTCGACCAGGAACCGGAATTGGTGATTACCAGGTTAAACTGCGAAATTTGACTAAATTCCTGAACGAAGGCGATAAAACAAAAATTACAGTACGCTTTCGGGGGCGGGAAATGGCGCATCGGGAATTGGGTATGGATCTTTTAAAGCGTGTAGAAAAAGATCTCGAGGAAATTGGCACTGTTGAGCAATACGCGAAAATGGAAGGTCGGCAGATGGTGATGGTTTTGGCGCCTAAGAAAAAGAAATAATATACGAGAGATGCGCCAGAAGTTCAGTGACGGGAGCTCTCCGCTCTGGGATATGGCCACCTGAACCAGAACCTGACAGAGTGGAGTTGTATGGAATTACTGTACAGTGGGTTTTTGGATGGGTTGTTTTGGTCACTTGATCCTTACGATTTAAATCATACCGCTATATGTGTTAGACTGGGCAGTTAGCGATTTTTATATTGGAGTTTATCGAAATGCCGAAGATTAAAACTAATCGCGGGGCTGCAAAGCGTTTCAAGCGGCGAGCCAGTGGCGGTTTTAAATGTGGACAGTCTTTTCGTCGACATATATTGACTAAAAAAAGTACAAAACGTAAAAGGCAACTGCGGAAATCTGCAGAGCTTCATGCGTCTGATGTTCGCAGTGCGGCGCGGATGTTACCTTATAGCTAGTGTTTACCCGTTTTATATCGATGAATATTAGATCTGACAGGGCACTCTGCGTTGTTGGAGTTGCCAAATAGGGATCACTTTCAGCGGTACCTTTTCCTGAGAGGGTTAGCTGGGAATGAAGAACCTATAGCGGAAGATGACGTTGGGGTAATTTATCAGGAATGTTGATAGATATGCCTTATTTATTCGCAACTATTGATTCAGGACAAATTTCGCGACGGGGTTATTTTTGATTGAAAAGCAGATCGACATCTGACCCGATATTATTTATCTCGATAAACCAGTCGTATTAAATGTAATTGAGGAAAATCAATGCCAAGAGTTAAGCGCGGTGTAACCGCGAAAGCCAAACATAAGAAAGTACTTAAACTAGCAAAGGGTTACTACGGTGCACGAAGCCGGGTTTATCGGGTTGCCAAGCAAGCAGTCATTAAGGCTGGACAATATGCTTATCGTGATCGTCGGCAGAGAAAGCGCCAATTCCGACAATTATGGATTACTCGTATCAATGCAGCGGCTCGTGAATGCGGTTTGTCGTATAGCCGGTTCATGAATGGACTGAAAAAAGCATCGATTGATATCGATAGAAAAGTACTGGCCGATATTGCGGTGCACGATAAAGAGGCGTTTGCTGAATTGGCAAAACTGGCCCAGGGCTAGTTTGAACTTATAAGATCGAATTGTCTTTGTACCGGGTAGGGTTGTGAGTATTTCCCTGGAGGAAACGGTTGCGTGCGCAACAAAACAAATTGCGAATTCTGCTGATCTGGTCGAATTGGATCGCATTCGTGTGGAATATCTGGGTAAGAAAGGTATTTTTACTCAGCAAATGAAAGGCCTGGGTAAATTATCGGCAGAGCAGAGACCCATTGTCGGTCAGGCGATAAATAACGCTAAAGAAGAATTTCAGAGCGCTTTCAATCAACACAAACAATTATTGGAAAGCGCGCTATTGGAATCGCGCCTGGCCAGTGAAAAAATTGATGTGAGTTTGCCGGGTCGAGGGCAATCGAGCGGTGGTCTGCATCCTGTGACTTTGACAGTGCGACGCATCTCGAAAATATTTGGCAGTGTTGGATTTGAAGTGGTGGAGGGTCCCGAAATAGAAGATGACTATCATAATTTCGAGGCTTTAAATATTCCTGCGCATCATCCGGCTCGGGCGATGCACGATACCTTTTATTTCGATCCGCATACATTACTCAGGACCCATACCTCGCCGGTACAAATTCGGGTCATGGAAGATAACCCGCCGCCGTTGAAAATTATCGCACCCGGCCGTGTTTATCGTTGCGATTCAGATTTGACTCATACTCCCATGTTTCATCAGGTTGAAGGGTTTTTGGTTGATACTGATGTCAGCTTTGCCGACCTTAAAGGCCTGCTGTTTCAATTCCTGACCTGTTTTTTCGAAAAGCATGTACAAGTCCGATTTCGTCCTTCTTATTTTCCGTTTACAGAACCCTCGGCAGAGGTGGATATTGAATGTGTGATGTGCGACGGAAAGGGTTGCCGGGTATGTAGTCATACTGGCTGGCTGGAAGTATTAGGTTGCGGCATGATACACCCTGCTGTATTCGAGTCTGTTGATATCGATAATGAATCCTATACAGGTTTCGCGTTTGGCATGGGCGTGGAACGCCTGGCTATGTTGCGATACGGGATCAATGATCTTCGACTGTTTTTTGAAAATGATATGAAGTTTTTGAGGCAATTTAATTAGTAAGGACGGTTTTTGCTTCATTTGATTGATCAATAGTCTGAGCGATTGCTGCGTAACTGGGCAATTCTGGAGTTTTTTACCTCTTTATTTTCGGACAGCCTCTTAATCTCCGAGTTCTACAATAAGGTAAACCTATGCGTTTTAGTGAAGCCTGGTTACGAGAATACGTAAATCCTGATATCAATAACGATCAATTGGTTCAGCAATTGACAATGGCTGGATTGGAAGTCGACAGTACCGAACCTGCCGCTGGGCAGTTTAGCCGGGTTGTTGTGGGTAAGGTTGTTCAACTCCAACCGCACCCTAACGCAGATCGCCTCAGAGTTTGTCGAGTCGATATTGGAGACGAAGATCCGTTGCAGATCGTTTGTGGTGCCGGCAATGTTTATGAAGGTATGCTGGCGCCAACAGCATTGGTTAATGCCGAGCTTCCAGGCGAATTTAAAATCAAAAAATCGAAACTTAGAGGCGAAGCCTCTCACGGAATGCTGTGTTCGGAAAAAGAACTGGGATTGGCCGATGCTGCAGATGGGTTGATGGAGTTACCCTGCGATGCACCGATTGGTCAGGACATTCGGGAATTTCTGCAACTGGATGATATTGTCATCGAAGTGGATCTGACACCCAACAGGGCGGATTGTCTGAGTATCGAAGGTATTGCCCGCGAAGTTGCCGTTCTCAATCGCATCGATATGGACACTAATAGTTGCAAGCCAAGCGCTTACAACGAGGAAGTCCTGCCGATTGAGGTTGATGCTTCAGAAGCCTGTCCAAGATATCTGGGTAGGATTATTCGAGGTGTTAATCCTTTGGCGGCGACTCCACTATGGATGCAAGAACGATTACGACGTTCCGGTTTGCGTAGTTTGGGTCCTCTCGTTGACGTGACCAATTTTGTTATGCTGGAATTGGGTCAGCCACTGCATGCCTTTGATAATGCCAAAATAGAAGGCGGTATCAAGGTTCGTTATGCTGCTGAGGGAGAATGTTTGGCCTTATTGAATGGTGAAGAGATCAAACTCTTAACGGACAGTCTGGTTATATGTGATTCTAAGCAACCCCTGGCTTTGGCCGGTATTATGGGTGGGCAGGAATCTGCTGTCAGTGACAGCACGACAGATATATTTCTTGAATGCGCTTTTTTTGCGCCCGCTGTCATGATGGGTAAAGCCCGAAACTTTGGGTTGCATACAGATTCTTCTCATCGTTTTGAGCGCGGCGTCGATCCGCAATTACAGGAACGAGCCATTGAGCGCGCATCGCAGTTGATTATCGATATTGCGGGGGGTACATCCGGAAAGGTTAATGAAGTCAGCGCGGAACAGCATTTACCACCTGTTCAGTCGATTGTATTACGAATTGATCGCATCAAAAGGATTCTAGGAATCGATCCGGATCCTGCAGAAATTGAAGATATTCTTTCTAGATTGGGTATGCTTCTGGAACCTCACTCGTCCGGTTGGCGGGTAACACCGCCAAGTTATCGATTCGATGTCGTGATTGAAGCTGATTTGATTGAAGAAATCGGTCGAATTGTTGGATATGATAATTTACCGCGTAACCAACTGTTGATGCACGCCGAATTATCCGAAGATTCCGAGAAACGGATGGATTTGGAGAGGCTTAAGGATTTACTCGCAGCGCGAGGTTATCAGGAAGCAATAACCTACAGTTTTGTTGATGACGAAATACAAAAAAGAATAGAGCCGGAAAAACAGTCTATCAGACTCGCCAACCCAATTTCTTCAGAACTTGCGGTTATGCGATCCGGACTCTGGTGTGGCTTGCTGTTGGCAGCACAAAATAATTTGAATCGTCAACAGTCACGCATTAGAATTTTTGAAACCGGGTTGCGTTTTGAGCGCAGTAATGATTCGATAGAGCAAAACAAATCGATTGCAGGATTAATATTGGGCGCAGATCTTGATGAGCAGTGGACGCAAAAATCCCGTAGTGTGGATTTCTACGATATAAAGTCAGATGTTGAAGCTATTTTGGATTTGACAAGTGATCGTTACCAATTTGTTTCCGCCGCGCATCCTGCACTGCACCCCGGTCAGAGTGCGAAAATAGTATCCTCCAACGGCACAGATTGCGGCTGGCTCGGCATGTTGCATCCGCAACTTGAAAAGTCTCTGGGTTTTGATACTCGAGTGTTTCTATTTGATTTGCTTCAGGAACAAATTCTTAGAAAATCGATACCCGTATTTAGTGAGTTATCACGATATCCTTCGGTGCGACGGGATTTAGCGATAATAATCAAAGAAAATATTGCGGCCAGTGATATTGTTGATTTGATATATAGAACTAATGGAGCCTTGATTACAGACATAAAAATTTTTGACGTGTACCGTGGGCAAGGGGTAGAATCTGGAGCAAGAAGTGTGGCTTTAGGTCTGATTTTTCAGGATTCTTCAGCAACACTTCAAGATTCCAAAATAGATGCTATAGTATCTGATATATTGAAAGAACTAGAATGTAATTTTGACGCAAAACTGAGGGAATAGCGTATGGCAGTAACCAAGGCAACCTTGGCCGAAAGACTTTTTGATGAACTAGGCTTAAATAAACGCGAAGCCAAAGAAATGGTGGAGTTATTTTTCGAAGAAATTAAACATTCACTGGAGACTGGAGAGCACGTCAAATTATCCAGTTTTGGTAATTTCGACCTACGGGATAAGAATACTCGTCCTGGGAGAAACCCAAAAACCGGGAAAGAAATTCCAATTTCCGCCCGTCGAGTCGTCACATTTAAGTCTGGGCAAAAATTAAAAGCTCGAGTTGAAGTGTATGCTGGAACCGAGTAATAACGATCAGTTACCCAGTATTCCTGCTAAGCGGTATTTTACGATTGGTGAAGTCAGCAATCTTTGTGCTGTAAAACCTCACGTATTGCGATACTGGGAACAAGAGTTTACTCAATTAAAACCGGTTAAACGGCGCGGCAATCGACGTTACTACCAACGTCATGATGTGCTGATGATTCGTCAAATACGATCATTGTTGTATGAGAAAGGGTTTACCATTGGTGGTGCTCGTTCACATCTCACAAGTGACGGTGCAAAAGAAGATATCAATCAATCCAAGCAACTGGTAAGACAGTTGTGTATTGAATTGGAAGAAGTTCTGAGTCTGTTAAAGTAGCCTTCATTCTTTTTCCGTGGTCGGTTCTCGATTCTCGAGCAACCTTCTGGTTTCATAAATATTCACGATCGGGGCGTAGCGCAGCTTGGTAGCGCACCTGCATGGGGTGCAGGGGGTCGGAGGTTCGAATCCTCTCGCCCCGACCAATGAAAACAAACACTTACAGCCAGATAACAACAAATTAAAACAGCATAAAATCCCTTGGGGTAACCTCTGGGGTATACTCTGTAAAGAGTTATTTAGTGCACGTAAAGAAAAACCGGCACTAGGCCGGGTTGTTGGATTGAGTGTGGCTTGGCTACTTGCTATTCAAGACCTTGATTGCTTGCGCCGCACAATAATCAATATGGTCGATAGCATCGATGACAACCTTATTACAGGTCTGAAACCCCTCACTATCACCATCGCTGACTAGCAAAACGGCAATGGCCCCGGCTCCGCGCAGTATACGACACGCTTCCTCGATTTTGTCTGGATTATTCATGATCCATGCCTCGAGATCCCGCTAATATTGTCTTCCAAGTCATTCATTACTTGTTTCAGTACCAACGCAACAGCCTCAATAGCCGGGGTTAAGTCCGTATCCCCTGATTCATATGAGGTGCGCACCAGGTAGTTTAGAGCATAAACACCGGTGACCATATCAGTGTGTATATCCTCTAGTTTTTTAACGCCTGAGGATTTGCTCATGACACACCTTCCAGGCTTATTCCTACCTGCGTAACAGCGGTTTGGATATTATTCAAATCCAGGTCGATTTGACTCAACAACCTAGATTTTTCCGGGTTCACGGCGTTGACGTTCTGAATAGCGACTTGGATATCGTTCAGACGGTCTACGACATAATCCAGCTCTGTGTTCAGCCATTGCTTGCTCATGGCGGTTAGATCGGAGTGAGGTAAAGGTCTGGCTGGGTATTCTTTCGTGGTTGTTGAATTAGGCATGATGCCTCCTATTTGTAGCTTAGAAAATAAATAAAAGCCAGGTGGTTCTAAACCGCAAATAGACGGCCGGAATATTCCCCATAAGGGTCTTGTATTATCCGCCACCCGGCAAGCTAAAAAAAACTATAGGCATAAAAATACCGCTGCTCACGGGTGCGGATATCCGCTATTTGAAGGGTTTAGACGCCCTGCAACTTAAGGATACGCCAATCAACGGGACCAAGCAAGGGAAACGAAAACCTTAGGCATACTATATAAATAGAGTAGAGTACTAATTAGAAAATCCCCGGTTTTATGTGTCATATCCGTCATTTCGGTCTCTATCCGTCACCCAATGACACATGGCGATTGTATCCGTCACGGCTGAAACCCAGTAACCACGGGGTTTATGACACTTATGACGCTTATGACACTTAAATACATAAAGTTTCTAAAGGTATACTATATAAATAACGAATATAAAGGTTTAGAAAAGATCGGGTTTAAGTGTCATATCCGTCATGGTCGGCATCGATAAATATAGAAATGAGGTGAAAGTATGATTGAATTAGAAGCGGCTTGGACCGATTTAAAAACTTACGTCGGCCAC
>Ga0114934_10000010_pt1 | contig 86122 bp, 117 predicted proteins | sample 4SBtaG_2_FD_99695 | JGI IMG/M metagenome (GOLD analysis project Ga0114934, IMG submission 99695) | Deep subsurface microbial communities from Kolumbo volcano to uncover new lineages of life (NeLLi) - 4SBTROV10_white metaG | ecosystem: Environmental > Aquatic > Marine > Volcanic ...
GCGTATGCATTGAGCTGTGTGACAGGAATTGATCAGAAGGAATTTATGAAGCTATCTTTAAAAGCAGCAGTTAAATTAATGGGGGTATTTAGAGGTGATGCATGAAATTAATGCTTTGACTAATGCAGTAACTGTACTAGCAAAGCATAGTCAGACACTAGAGAAAATTGTAATGAAAATAGCAGAGGAGCTAGATAATAGTAACTCTGCTATCAAAAAACTAACAGCAGAAAATGAAGTTACTAGAGAGAATTTAAAAAATACTATGCAAGTATTAGTATCTGCAACAAATACTCTAGCCGACGAAATAGACAATACTAATGCTAGAGTCGAAAATCTAGAGGAGTTTAGTGATAGTCAATATAAACATGCAAAAGCTATTACTGAAATACTGTTAAACTCTAATGAGTAATCGGGCCAACGCCGGCGAAGCCGGTAATGGCCAAACTTTAAACAATAAGTTGGCCACATTGCAGCGAAGCTGATAGTGGCCAACTTCCTCAAATTACTCGTCCCACCAATTCTTAGGCTCTTCCTTTTTCGCTGCGACTACTGGCTCAGCCACAATGTCGTAGGGTTCAGGAACCTTATCCCAATCTTCTACATCTAGAATCATAGCATGTGGAACTCTTATATCAGCACAAGCAATCCAAGTCTGGGTTAAAATCTTAGCATTTACTCTACTAGAGTAAAATGTATAAACTCTATCATTAAATTCATAGTTATAAGTAGAAGAACCCCAACCACATGGACTTTTATCTTTTAAATAATTTGCACGAATTTCAGCAATATTATCTAGTGTAACAATACTACTAGGAATAGATACAGGCACTAAAGCAGTTGCTAAAGATTTTCCAGTAGCCCAACGTAAATTAGAATCTTCTCTATCCCAATCATTATACATAATACCATGTTTTCTCTTCATAGCTAGCATTAAAAGTGGTGTAAGTGCAGCATATTCTGCATTTGACGTAGATGTTTGACCCATACCCAATAATTTAGCTCTACTACCATAACCTGCTAATTGGACAGCAGCAATTAATTCAGGATCTTTAATAGTTTTTAGCGTTTCAGAAGTGGACACAAGGTTTGACTTAGTAAATTTAAGTTCAATCTCTTGCAAATCTTTTGTTAATTTAGATAAAAAAGAAGGTGGAATAGTTTTAAAAGGATTTATTGGTTTTAAAAAGTTATCTTTTTTAGCTTCATCAAATTCTTTAATTTGTTTTAATAATTTTGTATATTTCATTTATGTTTCTCTTGTTAAGTTTAAAATGTGTAAAAAATAATAAATTTATGCCTTTATTTTACACGAATTTTAGGCACAGTTATAGCCGAGATGTCTTTATAATACGCCTCTTAAGTCTCTATAAAATCAAATTTCTTGAGTGAACGACAAAAAAAATCGAAGATTTTTTCCTATTCCCTCAGAACTTCGCTAAGAGAGGAGGCTATATAAATATCTCGTATTGAACAATTTATATAAATATTATATCACAAGTTTTGTAAAAAGTCAAGCAATTTTTTACGAATTGTAAAAATAAATATTTAAAAATCGTTAAAAGAATTTTCTAGAATTTATTTATATTTTTATTTCTAGAATCTTATTATACTATAGTATCGGGGTAATGGTCAAGAAGTTCTAGTTTGGCACTTTTAGTGCTTAATAAAAAACACTTGACAGATTGCCCCGGTATGTAGTATAATATATCTTTAAATGAGAGAAATTTAATGAATTTTTATAATGGTGACTGTGAAATCTGTAGAGAATATTCTAGTGAAAGAGATTGTTACTATGTTGAACTTGGTAGAGAGCTTTATCTATGTCCTTCTTGTCTAGAAGAAATTTTATAATGTTGATTGATGCAAATACGGCCAATATCGGCTTCGCCGCAAATGGCCAAAATGAGGAATAATTTATACAAATTAAAGAAGCTCTTACTGACCTGGAATGTTTGTCAACAAAAAGGGCGAGATAGTATGGACAAAATGCCGTTGCGGGCACGTCGATTATGTGGGTAACTAACGATATAGATAACCGGCGTGGCTTGTTATAACCGAATTTAGTTGGAGAGTGAAATGCTTTTAGATGAGAAAGAAAAATTACGATTTATTGAATACTTAGAAATAACTGCTGAAAACTGCAAAGGTATAGCAGAACAAATGAGCAAAGCTGGTGGTACTGTGATGGAACAACTTGAAAAAAGAGAGAGAACAAAAGCAGCAGCTTGCTTATTGATAGCTAATGATTTAAGAAATTCAGAGCCTACAACCATTGGTTAAAGATTCGTTATAACGATAAAGCATCACCGGCGGCGGTTTTTTTGCCGTCCGAGTGAATGCGATTGTTATGTTTTTAATTACGGGAGGTTAATAGGAAAATGAGAATACCTGCGCATCACACAGCAGACGCGATAAAACACATGAATTGTTATGCAGAGATTGATGGCAAATGGTGGCTAGCAAGACCAGAGCCTTACTATAATTGGAAAGAACGATGGAAGCTTTCGTGGATGGGTTTAATAGGAAAAGCAGATGCAGTCACTTGGATCGGACAATAAATATAATGATAGAGGTAACTGACGTATGACTAAACAAAATAAAATAGCACCGGACGCTTCGCGTCCGCTTGAATGGCTTGTTATGAGCCGATTATTGGAGATAGAAGATGAGTGATTATAAATCGAGATTGATTATTGAAAGCAAAGAGTTGATGAAAAAATTAACAAAGCTGAGGGCGTTTAATTCCAGCGATGCTGTGAAGCAATTGGATGAGCGAGAGCAAAGGCTGCTTGCAGCTCAGCAGCAGGCACTGACCCGTTATTATGACATTCTTGAAACGAGACTGGCAGGTTTATAACGCCTGCATAACTTGAGAGCGGAGCGAATCAAAGTTAATGCACTTGTTATATTACGGGGGTAAAGGATGAGTATTATTACTATCGGCGAACATCAGCACTTGAAAAATGAATATGTGTGCAGTTTTTGCGGTGATAAAAACAAAATAGTTGTTGGTAGAGCATATAGCCTAGAGAGATACGACTACCCAAAAAAGCACTATATGTTTTCATACTGTGGGGATTGCGCTTTAAGGCAGGCAGAGAAGATGGTGAAAGTTGCCCATCCGAAGCACAAAGTAATATAACGTCGCAAATCCCCGGCTGAGGTACGCGTGAATTTGCTTTGTTATGTGTGACTTTAATATTAGTGAGGAAGGTAAAATGAAAACAGTTTTTGATTGTGAGGGGGAATGTTTGGGAGATGAATGGGTTGATTTGTCTGGACTACAAGAAACCACTAGACATGCAATTTTGCAAATGATTTATCTCGATGAAACCGTGGATGCTTTGAACAGTAAACAGAATGAAAATGAGCTAAGAACAGTTGAGATAGTTGATAGCTGTTTTCATGCTTATGCTTCATCTTTTCGGTATGACGCAAAAGAAATGGCAATGGGTTTATTAAATACATAACGCCGAGCTCACCGGTGAGCGTAGCGAGTCCGAGTGATTGCGATTGTTAGGCAAATTTTATTTAACTGGAGATTATAATGAATAAAAAAACGCAACAAACTTATTCTATTAATATTGGCAACAATGCTCATACTGGAAAATTAGAGTATACAGGTACTACAGAAAGTATAGATGCTTTAAAGGGCTTAGGTAAGCGTATTCAAGTTTCTTTTAAAATTGATATAGATGGTCATCCTTACAATGTAAAAACAAAGGTATTATTTTGAAAATTAAACTAATAAGTGATTTACACTTAGAATTTGGCAGCTCTTTTGCTTTTAAACCTCAACTAGATACTGTACTAGTTCTAGCAGGAGATATTCATACTAATATAGAAATGATTGATAAATTCATTTCTAGAACTGTACCAAAGTTTAAAGCTGTAATAATGGTAGCAGGTAATCATGAGTTCTACCATATAGAATACTATAAAATGCTTGATCTGTTAAGTAAGATTAAATATGACAACTTTCACTTTTTACAGAGACAAACTGTAACTATTGAGGATGTAACTTTTATTGGTTGTATTAGTTGGCCTAAACCAAGTATAAATACTTGGCTACAAATATCAGATAGTAGATTAATTACAATTGGTAATACACGAGCCACTGCTCAGGATATTGCTAGACTTAGTGATACTAATAAAGCATGGCTTAAATCAAAAATATTAGCTACTAGAGATAAGAAAGTTGTGATAACTCACTTTGGCCCAGATGAATCATTATGTTCTGGTGAGTTTAAGGGTAATAGTATTAATGATTACTTCTGGAACAAAGATTATCAAGCTTATTTCAAATATGTTGATGCTTGGCTATTTGGACATACTCATTCTAGTGTTGATACTTATATAGATGGTTGTCATTGTGTTTGTAACCCTTATGGATACTACAATAAACTTGTAAACAAAAACTTTAATTCAGGAGAAATAAATGTGTAAAGTAGTAGGTTATTTATCTCTAGCTTCATTTCTACTATTAATTTTAGTATATAAAGTTAATATAGATATAGATACTGAAAAAAATACTATAGATATTAAGCTACAAAGACCTGATAATTTTAAAATGCATTATTAGTCAGGGCCAATATCTGCTTCGCAGCAAATGGCCCGGATAGCGTAAATTTATGATAGAGAAGAGAAAAATGTTAATTAGTAAAGTAGTAAATGATGAAGCAATTTGTGTAACTGTTGAGGATGGTTTAATTACTATCTTAACTGGAGAAGATAAAAAATTTATATTCTTTGATAAAATGTCAGCTAATGAATGGTTGCTAAAAACTTATAATGGGGAGTTATTAATAGAATAATGTATTGGACTATATTAGTAATAGTAATCTTAGCCATACTAGTAGTTAATTGTATAATTAAGGAAAGGTGGGAATGAGAGTATTAATATTAGTTGTAGAATTACTTTTATTATCAATCATTAGTAAAATTCTATCACTTATATTTTTAGCTGGGATTATATGGTTTTACTGGGAAGATATAATGATATTTATTGATGGAGAATAAAAAACATTTGACAAATTGCTCTTAATTCTAGTATAATATATCTTTAATTGAAAATATATAGGAAAAATAGAAATGAAAACTAAAGAAGATAAGCTATATGAGCTTAAAAAACAAAGAAACAAGATACTTTTAAAGTTAGCTAGTAAACCTTATGATGAGGACTTAGACCTAGCATTAGATGATATTGATTGGCAAATTCAGGAGTTAGAGCAAAGTGCATCTACCTATTAAAATTGGACTTAACACAAGTCAAATATATGTGCAAGTGGATATTAATGGTGGCTGTAAACTATATGTACCAGCTGCAAATAAAGGACAAGCACTAGCACTTAAAGATAAATTAAAAAATTTCGCAGCTAATCAAAGTTGGGATTTAGATCATGGAGGTAATGTAGCATGAGTACATTTGATAAATATAAAACCATACAGAATATGAAAACTAAACCAGAATTTACAGAAGTAATTAAAACTATGAATGATTATAGTGCTGAAGGGTTTTTAACAAAAGCAAAACACTTATTAGCACAGCGAGGCCAAGATTATGACTCAGAAGGTGGAGAGCGTTCTGCTGGACGAGTTGCTGCAGCTTTTAATGGAATTAAGGGCAAAGAAGTAGTGTCTGCTTCAGATATATGGATGATCCTAGTTCTATTAAAGATGGTTAGACAAGAAACAAGCCCTGATTATCATCCTGATAGTGCTGAAGACCAAGTAACTTATTCAGCTTTAATGGCAGAGGAGTTAGCTAAGTGACATTAATAGTTTATCTAGTATTCATAATTATACTAGCACTAATATTCCTTAATAACTATTTTAATGATGGAGGAAAATATTGAAACAGTATAAAGATTTACTACAAAGAATCCTAGATGAAGGAGAATCATCTGGTGATAGAACAGGAACAGGAACTACTAGGATATTCTCTCACTCAATGCATTTTGATCTAGCACAAGGATTTCCTCTAGTAACGACTAAATTTACAAGTTTTAGATTGATTGCTAGAGAACTATTATGGTTTATCAGTGGACGTACTAATATTAACTATCTAGTAAACAATGGTGTACATATTTGGGATGAATGGGCTGATAGAAGTAATAACCTAGGCCCAGTATATGGTGCACAATGGCGAAATGCTAATGGTACTTACAGAAAGAAAATGCGCGACGAGTGGGTTCAAGATGGAGTTGACCAACTGGGCAACGCTATAGAATTAATTAAACATAATCCTAGTAGTAGGAGAATTATAGTTGATTCTTGGCAAGTTAAAGATTTACCAGACGAACAAATATCTCCGCAGGAGAATGTTGGTTTAGGCTTAATGGCTTTAGCTCCATGCCATATGATGTTTCAGTTCTTCGTATCAGAAGATAATAAATTAAGTCTACAAATCTATCAGCGTTCAGTAGATGTATTCTTAGGACTACCGTTCAACATTGCCAGCTACGCTGCATTGTTGCATATGGTCAGTCATGTAACAAATAAAGAAGTTGGAACATTGCATTGGGTTGGCGGGGATATACATTTGTATAATAACCATAAAGACCAAGTTAATGAACTTCTATCACGAGAGCCTATGTACTTACCAGATTTAAAAATATCTGGTAGTCATAATAGTATAGATGATATAGAATTTAATGATTTTATGTTAAATAATTACAACTATCATCCAGCAATTAGAGCTCCAATTAGTGTATGATAAAAATTATAGTAGGAATTTCCCTTAATAATGTTATAGGGGAGAAAGGGTCAAAAAAGCTACTTTGGAGTTCTGAAGTAGATATGTTATTTTTTAAGAATACTACTGAAGGTGGTGTAGTGGTAATGGGTAATGATACCTATAAAACACTAGGTAAACCCTTACCTGATAGAGTAAATGTAGTATTAAGTAGGAAAGAAGAACCTGGTAAAAGAAATGGAATTATTTATTATAATGACTATAGAGAAATTCTAAAAGATTATCCTGCTTTCTGGGTAATTGGTGGAGAATCAATTTATAATATATTCTTACCCGTTACAGATGAAATTTATATTACAACTGTAAGTATAGATTTTAGAGGTAATAAAAATTATGCGATCTTTCCAGAAAGATATGTATCTAAAAACTTTAGAATGATACATGAAAGTGCAGTAATGAAGGATATTGATCGATTAAATAAACGTAATATTAACTTAATCTTTTCTAGATGGGTTAGAAGAAGAGGAGCATTGAATTAAAGTGTGGAATAAGGTAAAAAAAGCAGAAATGAAAAAACAAGAAGAAATTTTACAAAATGCAGCAGTAACAAGCGATCCATTATTTGTAGCAGCAAAAGATATTTATACTGCATACTTAATTAAAGGTGAGAGTGCAAACGCTAAAACTGCATTAAGATTAGCAAAACAATTTCTAGAGGAATATAATAATGTTGTATAGAGAACAAGACATCCTAGATTGGGCTAGGGATAGAGGTCTATTAGAGGTTAAAAATAGAACTAAACAAGCTCTTAAAACAGCTACAGAAGTAGCTGAATTAATTGAGCATAGTATTAATGGTACAGATATTACAGATGATATTGGTGATATCTATGTTACCATTGTAATCCAAGCATATCTTAATGCTAGAACTATGCAGCGTTGTTTAACGGAACAATTCGAAATTCCTGAAGACTATTTTAAAGGAGGAGATAGCACTGAACTATTAGTTGAATTACATTTAGCAACTTCTCTAATGGCATCAGAAACTTTAGATTCTGCTTATGATGAATATTCTAGTATATCAGAGCATATTAGAAGTATTTATATGATTATTAATGAAATTTGTGACCAGAAAGACTTATCATTTAAAGCTTGCGTTGACTTAGCTTATAATGAAATTAAAGGTAGAACTGGTAAACTAGTAAATGGAGTATTTGTAAAAGATGAAAAACACTAAAGATGTATTAGACACCTACAGCTATATATTTGGTAGTATCTATGGAGTACCTGAGGGTTCAAAAGACCCTGAATTTGTACTAGCAGAAACTTTTAATATTAAAGATGTAACTTTTGAAAAACCAAACTACGATCTTGACAAAGCAGAAGAAGTATTTATGCGTCTAGTAGAAGAGATTGAAGGTGTGCAAGCAAATATTAAATATGCTAGAGAAGTAATAGGTGCTATTCCTAGTAAGATAGTAAAGTTATTTGATAAGAAAATTGAAAAATTAACTAGTGATATTATGTTACTTGCTACAAATACAGTAATTGAGGATTAAAATGGAAAAAACAGGAATAATAATTACATTTATTATAGCTTCATGTATTACAGCTAATATAGGTATATCCTTACTTTATTGGAATGCTACAAATCAAAAGATTGTAGATATGGTAAAAGATGGAGTTGATCCAGTTGCAGCTATTTGCGCAATACAGGATGATTATGGTAAGATGCCTGTATGTATTGCTTTAGCAGCTAAGGACAAGTAAGAATGAATGCAGAGGAAGCTAGAAAATTAACTAAACATATTTTAGAAATAAATATGTCTATGTATATTGATATTATAGATAATAGAATAAAAGATGCAGCTAAAAAAGGTAAGTATGAAATAATAAATCCTCATATTTATGTTAAGAGTACTTTATCTCTTAATAGTAAAGAACAGGATTTAGTACGCCTTTACTATGAAAATCAAGGTTTTAAGTGGACTAAGCATGAAAATACTGATCCACGTAATCCCTCAAGTTCGGAATATATAACACTCAGGTGGTAAACTAGAATGAATTGGCAGGATTTATAAATGGCAACTTGGTATAATAATGGATACCCTACTACACATGATATTCTGTAGCACATACTTTACCTCTAGCAGACGCAATAAGAGCGTATGAGGGCATTGGATACCACTGTGTTAAGTTAAAACTAGAGGTAATACCTTAAAAATTCTATGTTGACAATGTCAGCTTAATTTGGTATAATATTTATATTGAAATTTATTAAGAAAAAATGTTTTATTTAGTTTTACACTGTTCACTGTGCTAGCAATAATTTACTTTATTTTTAGTGCTGCACAATTATTCAAGAGTTAATTTAAAAATAACTTAGCTACCTTGAAAAATTTATCTTGACATTGTTGTCTGATTTTGATATAATATTTATATTGAATTTAGAAAATAAAAATTAGACAAAATTCAATCGTTTTAAACTTTTCCCCGTTAATATAAAGTTGCGATAATTTGCTGAGTTTGTTCGCTCTCCCTACTTCCTTTAAAGTGACAGAGATTAACATAAACCAGCACTATTTCGAGTAACTAGAGGCCATCTTTAGGTATGGATAGAGTTTTAATGTTCTGGGAAACGTCTCAGCAGAACACTCAACTAATTACTTACGGTAGAATAATGGTTAGTTCACCAGACTTTCAATCTGGATATCGGAGTTCGACTCTCCGTCGTAAGACCAAGTAATATACTCATATGGCGGATATTGGAATACGCGCAGAGTAAGATCCTCTGTATACCTTAAGGTATAAGCAAGTTCGAATCTTGTTATGAGTACCAAATAATATACTAAGTCACGTATTAACGAACAGTTATAGCCAACTTACGATCTGGTTAGAGAGTCAGATTATATTTAATAAGGAGTCATATGACAGAAGCAGAGATAAGGAAGTCAATACGTGCATTACATACTGCGTATGACGAAGCAACAGATAAGTATAAGGATGACTTACAAGTAGTACAAGGGATGTGTAGCCATAGTAAAGTATCTAAGTGGGAATACCGCTTAGATACTTATGGCGAAATTGCCTCTAACGAGGATGGTATATGTTATGTATATCAAGAATGTTATAATTGTGGAAAAGTAGAACGTAAACTAAGAGATAATTATTATGATAGTGAAATACCTTTTTAATAACTCATTTGCATTAATGCTTGTTAAACTGATATAATATTTATATTGAATAATTTAGTGAAAACGAGACGATAAAACATATTTATTTTTGACTCCAATAGTAGCTAAATTATTCTCATTTGATTTCATCTTAGTTAAAGTGATATAATATTTATATTGAAATTAGAAACAAAAAGAAAGATAGTATTTGGCAGCCAGCCCCAATAGTACCTACTAAGTGGAGAACAAGGCTGAAAAACCATTATGCTATTTTTCTCTTGGTTTCTTGCTTATTACAGAAATTATAAGAAAAATGTACCCGGAAAGGTAGTTTAAGCAAGAAACCTTCCAAATTCCCACTAGCCCTAATGAATTTAGGGGAAGTAACGCAAGGATGGAACTTGCAAGAATAAATGAATTTAACTAGAGATAGTTAATAGGTCGTTCAGGATCTTTATAATAATACATAGCAATATGTGAAAGGGTTTACATTATCGAAACCCGCCGATTTTATCTTCGGATAGAATGGTTTATCTGAAAAAGCCAAGTCGTTAAAGCCCAATTCTTGGTTGGGACTTTATTGTGACAAGTAGTAGAGCTAGTAATAATCAAAAGCTAGAAGGTCAGTAAAATGATTCTTTAACTCTGCGTAAAACAATAGCAATAAACGATAAAGAGTAAATTAATAGTTCAAGTGGTCACACAAGAGCATTAGTTAGATTTAATGGTGGTAAAACATCGTGAAAGTCAGTTAGTAGTTGGAATATACGAAAACAGCAAGGTTGAAGAGTATTTTGTTCCTCAAAAGGGAATGAAGCTAAAGACCCTTCCTCAACCTAAATGATAATATTGCAAAATAGTCTAAAGGTAGGACGACATTATATCAGAATGTAGTTATGGGTTCAATTCCCGTTTTTGAAACTTAAAAATGCAAAGCGAAGGGTCAGGTATAGCTGAAAATCTTTTATTCCAGATTAGCTGGAGACTCAAACCTCGCAAGGGTACGAGTTCTGTTACTAGATATTCATATTCTCTTAGCGGAGGAGAATGGCTCGCAAGGTCAGTGGATGTAAGGTAGCTGAGTAGGTTATATGTATAGGTCAAACGCTAGACCTGTAAACAAAATAGCAAAGTTGGTAATATACTAAAGTACCGTTACAAGGACTTTAGTGGAAAAGGTAGCAACCATTCTGTGAGAGGAACTGGGTAATCTACTAAAAGTATTACTGTTATAACTTATATTCTCAGAGTTATCTTTACTAAAGAAATCTTAATCTCGTTTGTAGCTAATGCAGTCCCCAGGCAATTGTAGTTAGAGATAGTATGCTAGACCATTTCTGGGTAGACGGTTGCGTATTTTAGATTTCTTTATTAAAGAATCCCTATTTAGCTACACAGTAAAGTTAGCTGGTGATCTAATTTCCGTGTTGTAGTACGTTAAACTACTAGTGGGGTAGGCACTATAACCTGCTGTGTAAATACACACCCTTATCATGTAATGATCTCGTAAAACATGTAAAACAAATAGATCAGGTTTTTATAGGGTGCTTAGTTTTGACCTTTGTGATAAAATAAAACTGAGGAATCAGCGTATGGTATCGCTTGCTTTTGCAAATATTACCAGTAACACCAGCTTACTTTAGGGTTGAAATCCAAGCTGGTAATCTTTAATATAATTACTTTAGAAGATTGTGGAGAATGCCCACGATATGTGAACTAATATACTACTTTGAATTCGAATAACAAGTAGTTGCGGTGCAGATTAGTATAACTTGTGTTAGCTACACGAAGGAAAGCTAATTGATTAATATTGATAATATTAATCACGATCTCCAAGCGGAGGAAAATTTAGTAATTATATTAAAGATTTAAAGCAGAGTATATCAGTGGTCAGATTGCTAGGCTCATAACCTAGAGGACAGCGGTTCGAATCCGCTCTCTGCAACCAATTAAAGGAATTGTCCTGTAGCTAAAAGGATTATCTTACATGTGATAAGTTGAGTACTTTACAGGACTACTAATTTCAGTGCCTACAATGAAGCTGCTTTAAAATACCATAAAGAATTTGCAGTATTAAATAAGATTAAATAGATGAACAAAGAATCAACTAAGAAATGCCCTAAATGTGCTAATGAAAAATTAGCATTAATTAGGACACATAATCTTAAATTCTGTTGCAAATGTAATCTATTTATACCTTGGTATCTAGAAAAGGGTCAGAAACCTTTACATTGATATTATCGCTCTGGTATGGTCAAAGGTGAAACCAGCGGCACTGTTAATGCTAGCCCGTAGGCAGATTCGATTTCTGCTACCAGAGCAATAATATGAATTTGAGTACACTTAAGGATGAGAGTACTTCAATCAGTTTTAGGAAGTCTACAGCAATATAAACATACTCTGATAAAGCCGTGGTCGTAGGTTCGAGTCCTACATACTTACTTAGTAAGTATTAGCTCAGTTGGTAGAGCACGTAGTTACGTACTTCCTGTTCAAATAACTTTAGGTTCAGTTCAGCAAACAATATATTATGTTAAATATAAAGATGAACCTGTTAAACAAAGAGATAAAAATGAATTTAGTAAATGCAATCCAAAATCAACCAGCATATACAGAAAATGGTATGCCTGCTCGTAAATCTACAGCTAATGCATGTGTAGATTTATTCTCTAGCATTGGTGCGTCAAGAGGAAAGAATATAATCCCTCAATTTATGGCAGCTTATGTAGAAAATAGAGAAATAGCTTTGCGTATTATGTTATGGGCTAGAGATATTCGTGGTGGAGCTGGTGAAAGACAACTATTTAAAGATGTTTTAATATCTAATCTACCAACTTATGATTCGGCATTACTTGCTAGTAAAATTCCAGAATTAGGGCGTTGGGATGATTTATTAATATTCGTAGATACACCTTTAGAAGGTAGAGCATTTGCAACTATCGGAGCAGCATTAAAAAGAGGTAATACTCTCTGTGCTAAGTGGATGCCGCGTAAAGGCCGCGTAGCGGCCAAACTGCGTAAGTATCTTAAATTATCGCCAAAAGCATATCGAAAACTACTTGTTAGTTTAACTGACGTAGTAGAAACCCAAATGTGTAGTAACAATTGGGATGAAATTAATTATGAACATGTGCCATCGCTGGCCTCCGCCAGATATAAGAAGGCATTTGAACGTCATGGGCATAGTTTTTCCGCTTATGTAGAAAAACTAGCAAAAGGAGAAGCTAAAGTTAACGCTGCAGCTGTATATCCTCATGACGTTATAAAAACTATAGTTCCAAATCCCTGGGGTCTAAAAAGCCAAGCCTCAGAAACAGAACTAAATCACATTATAGCACAATGGAAAGCTTTGCCAGATTATATGTCAGATGCAAAGATATTTCCTATGATAGATGTATCAAGTTCAATGGATATAGGTTCTTCTAATGTAAGACCTGTAGACGTGGCCATTGCACTAGGATTGTATGTAGCAGATAAGAATAAAGGTGTTTTAAAGGATGCGTATTTAACCTTCTCTAGAGTACCTAAAATTAAAGTAGCTAAAGGTAATATTGTACAAAAAGTACAACAACTTGATCGTAGATTTGCTGAAAATACAGACCTAGAAGCAGCGTTAAAACTGTTGCTAGTAACTGCTATTAACGGTAATGTATCTCAAGATGATATGCCTAGTACTTTAGTTATATTCTCTGATATGCAATTTGATTACTGTATGGGTAAACCATCAGATACTGCAATACAAGCTATCAGACGTAATTATGAGGCTGCAGGATATCAAGCTCCAAATATTGTATTTTGGAACTTGCGAGCTACTGATAATGTTCCAGTTCATTTTAATGAACAGGGAGTAGCATTAGTAAGTGGATTTTCTCCAGCTATAATGAAATCAGTGCTGCAAGCAGACCCTGGAAACTTTACTCCTTATGGAATGATGTTATCCACTGTTATGAGTGATAGATATAGTTTAGATTGATTAAAAGGCTTATATGGGAAACTGTATAAGCCTTTTTTATTGCTTGCGATGCCGAACGATTAGTCTGCTGTCTGAAAAACAGTAATTAGTGGGTTTGACTCCTATCGTAAGCTCCGGAAGGTTAACTAGACAGGGTTCTAGGCTCGCTTGGAAAGCGAAGCGTTTCACGCGAGTGGGATTGATTTCGATTATCAAGCCTTCCTCCAATAAATTATGGTAGGTACCGTCCACCGGAGGACAATCGGCCTTGAAAGCCGTTGGGATCGTTAAGAGCGTTCGGAGTTCGAGTCTTCTACCTACTTCCACACAACAAAAAGGTAATAAAATGTTAAAATGTGATAAAGATGGAGTACCATATATTGTTCAACACTTAGTCTTTACTGACGCTTTTACAGTAAGAGTAGTTTATTTCGATGAATCAGCTCTAATATTTGATGAGGGTAAATTAATAAATACACCTAGTATATGTAATTATAAACAAGAAAAGTACTTAGATGCAGTTGCAGCAGCAGAGAAATGGTGGCATATTAATAAGGAGAAGGAAAATGAAATGGAAAACTATTAATAAAATACCAGTAGATATTTATGTAGAACTACAAAAATACTTACATAAAGAAGATATTATCTTTCATATTGGTACTGATGCACAAACTGCTGGTAAAAATATGGCTGACTTCGCTACTGTTATTGTAGTTCATACAGTAGGAAGAGGTGCAAGAGTATTCTACTGGAAAGAGAAGAAAGTTAGAGTAAATTCACTGTGGGAAAAACTTTATGGTGAAACTGAACGCTCTTTAAGAATAGCTATTGACCTGACTAAAGTATTTGGACAGGATATTACTGAAGATATTCTAGTACACGTAGATGCAAATACAGATACTAAATATGCTTCTAGTAATCATGTAAAAGCTCTAGCGGGAATGGTTATTGGTTACGGATTTAAGCATGTTTTAAAACCGTATGCGTGGGCAAGTTCACACTGTGCCGATCATATTGTCAAGAATAAAAATTAGTAGTTATAAGCATAGAAATTTACAGTTGATAATTAGTTTCTTTATTTGATATAATATTTATATTGAATCGGAGAAATTATAAATGAATGAACAACAATTAAAACTTTTAGGTAATAAGTATATGCAAGAGCATGGCCTAATTGATTTAGGTTGGACTTTTGAAACTATGCTTAGTTCATCTTTTTATGGTGATTGTGATGATAATAGAAAGCGTATTCGTGTTTCTTCTTTTATAGCTAAATATGAGCCTTATGATAAGATTGTAGATACTATTTTACATGAAATTGCTCATGCTCTAGTTGGTTGTTGGCAAGGTCATAACAAAATCTGGAAAGCTAAAGCTAGAGAAATTGGTGCTAAGCCAAAATCATGCCATGAATACTGTAAGGCTACTACTCAAGCTATTCTAGCCGAAAAAACAAAATATGTTATGTGTTATGGTGATAAAGTAGTTAAAGCTTATTCTAGAAAGCCGAATAAGAAAACAATAGCTAATATTGCTAATTATTGGGCTACTGGTAAGAAAAAAGAAACTTACGGTAAACTAGCAATTGAAGAATTCGATGCTTCTAGGCATAAGGAGTATATTTAAATAGAACAATAGTCCTGTAGCTAAAAGTATAGCGATCGCGTTACATGCGATAGGATGAAGGATCGAACCTTCCAGGACTACCAAATAATGCGTTGTTAGTATAATTGGTAATACATCGTACTTTTAATACGAAAGATGGGAGTTCAACTCTCCTGCGACGCACAGAACTATCAGTGTAGTGAGCTTTAAATCACTCTTTAGGTGACTGGATGCAGCCAAGGTTAAAGTAAATGACCAAATATGCAGCGTGTCGATTGCGTTACCCGTCGGGCTATGGTAGTATCCGAGTTTCTACCAACTTTTAATATGAACTATTAGTAATTCATATCAAAGGTTAATAAAAAAATTAATATTGACATTTACTTTGAAATTTGATATAATAGTTTTTTAAATTAAAATATTTGGTTGTGTAGACGCGTATGGATCGCGAGCAGATTGTAAACCTGTTCCTAACGGCAGTGTAGGTTCAATTCCTACCACAACCAAACAACCAAACAACAAAAGGTAATAAAATGGTAAACATTGTAGGACTAAAGTCAGACTTAAATAGCTTAGATGAATATATAAATAATGAAGATATTCCTATAAACGAAGAATATCTTATCTATACAGGCAATAATAATAAGTCTAAATACATATTCTATGTAGTAAGTATAGATAGTAATAGTATTACTGTAAAAAATGCTACACGTAGTGATAATAGAGATAGTAATTGGGTTAACAAAATAGATCCAGTAAATAAAGTACCTTTTATTCCTGTAATTGATCTAACTAAAAAGGAATTAAAAGAAATATTAATTCCTGCAGCGTATGATAAATTAAAGCAATCTGATACATTTAAACTATGTAAAAGTAATAAACAACAAGTTAAACAACAAGAGAAACCTAAAATGAAAATTGAAAATAAAATTATGCAAAATAACACTAAAGCGGCGAAGGCTGCTGCGCAGCTAGCGGCCGGTAATGTACTTAATAAAACTATTGCAGCAAAGGTAAAACCTCAACTGCCTATGTTTGTTAAAGGTTATGCAGATCATCCTCTAGCTAATGTAGTTATTGCTAACATTGCAGCTTTTGCAGTACAGAACTTTGCAGCAGATAATGCTAAAGCTGTATGGGCGTCTAACTCGATGATGATTGCCGCTATGGCAGAGTTTATGCAATCCTTTAATCTGGAAAAAATTGTAGATGAAGTATTGTCTAGCGTTACTATTCCTGATGAAGTAGGAGAATAAATAAATATCATTGTATGAAGTAGACAATAAGTGGGGGACACGGCGGTTCGATTCCGCCCTACTCCAGCAATAAGTATATTGGCCACTTAACAGAAATATATGTAGAGACAGATAGAGTTCACTATGAAAAACCATTCTAGACAGCGTTAAGTACCAGACTATCTCTCCTTCTACGGGTTTTTAAAATATACTTATTACTGGGGTAGAACAGGCTTCGATCTTCTAAAGACGATATATGGACAATGCGGATTAGTACACGTTATAGTATAAAATAAATATAAAAGCAAACGATGTTACTTTTAATATTGCATTAGCAGCTTAGGCCAATAATGCGGGGTTGCTAGGAACCTGTCAACAGAATCCTAGCACGATTACCGCATCCTCTGCTAGAGGCGCTAATTGGGCGTACACACCAATCGAGCAGGTTAAGCACAATGCAACGTCAGAACTTGTGCTTAAGATATAGTTATATATCTTAAAAGTTTGGTAAGCTAAATAGCTAGAAAGAATAATAAGGTAGTTCAAAGTATAGTCGCTCTATAGGGAGAAATGCCTTACTTTCTATATTAAAACTAACTTAATTTCGCCAATATGGAAGTAATATTACTATTAGTGTTTGGCGACCTAATAGTAGCGAGTAATTTTATAGATTATCTCGCCTTAGCTGCTTTTGTCAGCTAATGTTATTGCGGAAGTATAATTAAGTTAGTTTTAATATAGGAAGGTTAACTAGACAGGGTTCTAGGCTTGCCTGCTAAGCAAAGCGTTCCTTAATTGGGATTGATTTCGAGTATCAAGCCTTCCTCCAAATATAAACAAGAGAATAACATGAAAATAACTAATTTTAACCTAGTAACTACTTATACTGATGTTAATGACATGAAAGTTTTTACAGCTACTATAGATGTTGAGACAGGTATGTTGTGGTGGAAAAATAAACGCACTGTACCCGTGCAAAAAATCGGAAAGGGTTTCTGGTTTTCTACTGAAAATGGTGAATTTACTCCTGGGGGAAAAGTTGAAGCTCTAGCGCGAGCTTGGACAGCTAAAACTGGTGAGGAAACCTAGAATAAAAATTAATGTTGACATTTGCTTTGAATTTTGATATAATAGTTTTTTAATTGAGAGAAATTTAATGAAAAAATTAGACGCATTTTTAAAGTTACAAGCAGAGATGCAGAATTTTGTTAGGGCATGTGAATGGGATTGGTAAAATGAAAATAGATTATATGAATAGACTGGGCAATGTTAAAAACCCATATCAAGACGTTAATGTAAAAAAAGTATTAACTGTCTGCAGCGCTGGGCTTCTTCGAAGCCCGACAACTGCGAAAGTATTAGCAGAAAATTATGGTTTTAATACTAGATCCGCAGGTATTACTAAAGAATATGCTTTAATCATAGTAGATGAAGTATTAGTATATTGGGCTGATGAAATTGTATTTATGCAGAACGAGCATCTTGAAATGTTTAAGTATATGTTTAAAGATAGCAAGATAGCACAAACTATGCTAGAAGAAGGCAAATATCAAGTATTAAATATTCCAGACGCTTATGCGTGGAATGATGCTGAATTAGTAAAATTAATTTTAGAAAAATATGAGAAATAAAACGATAGTAACTTGGGGTGAATTATTGCTAGAAAATCTAGCAGAAACTGGTGATAAATTAGTATATTGTACATTATCTACAGAAGAATTAAATAAAGAATTTGATTGTGGATTTGGTGGTAGTAGTGGTAAGGAATTTACCGCATGGGGAGAAAGATATGTTTATTTTCCTGTTGTATATGATGGTGCTGAATGGATAGGAAAAACTCCACGTAATCCTTGTGATGAAACTACACCACATATGGGTGGAGAATAAAAAATAAAGGGGTTGGTCACTGGGCTGTGCGCTGGACGACTTGCAATCGACTGGACTGAGTTCAATTCTCAGCTACTCCAAAGACTATCGCGTTGTAGCTTAACTGGTCAGAGCACTTCCCTGTCAAGGAAGAAGATGCCGATTCAACTTCGGTCAACGCGGCCAAATTAATAGTCCTCTCATGTCTAATGGTAAGACTACGGACTTTGAATCCGTCGATATAGGTTCGACTCCTATGAGGACTTCCAATTATAAATTTTGTACTGCTAAGTAAGTTAGCACTATAAGGGTTAGTAAAAGTACAACGGGTTAGGGGATTACCGTACTTACAATAATCACCCACAAATTACGCGGAGTTGGTATAACGATATTATTCTGGCCTTCCAAGCCATGAGATTAGGGTTTGAATCCCTAACTCCGCACCACCAACAATGAGAAAATGAAAATGTTTCAAAAATATCCATCAATAGAGCAATTCAGAACAGTAGTAAAATATGTAACTAAGTATGCTCCTGAACTAACTAATATAGAATACGAAGGTACAGTAAAGTTACATGGAAGTAATGCTGCTGTATTAGTTACTCCAGAAGGGGGAGTATTTGCTCAATCTCGTAATAGAATTATTGATATAGAAAATGATAATGCAGGTTTTGCCAAATTTATCTCAGATAATAAAGACTACTTTTTATCTAATTATTCTTCAACACATACAGTAGTAATATATGGAGAATGGTGTGGTGAAGGTATTCAGCGCGGAGTAGCTATTAATAAACTTGATAGGATGTTTGTAGTTTTCTCCGTTAGAGAAGTTGATAAAGAAGGAAATAAAGGTGCAGAACTTCTACCAAGTATGCACAGTTTTGACCATGAAAAAATATTTAGTATTAGAGACTTTGATAAGTGGAATATTACTATAGATTTTAGTAAACCAGATAAAATTGTAGATACTTTAACACAATTAACACAACAAGTAGAAAATCAATGTCCCGTTGCTAGATTTTTTGGCGTAGAAGGAGTTGGTGAGGGAATTGTATGGAAACCTATTAGCGTACCAAAAAATCTAAGCTATAGTTCAATGATCTTTAAAGTAAAAGGGGAAAAACATAGTACTAGTAAAGTAAAAGTACTTGTGCCTCTAACAGAAGAAGAACTAAGTAAAAAGAATAAGTTAGCAGAGTTTATTGATATTGTAGTTACTGAAAATAGAGTAAAACAGGCCATTCACGAAACTAATGCTGTAGATAAAAAAGATACAGGATCTGTAATTCGCTGGGTATTTAATGATATTATAAAGGAGGAGACTCCACTAATGTTAAAAAATGATATTTCTAGTAAAGAGATTAGGGCATTAGTTGCTAAATCGGCTAAAACTATCTATTTTGCATTAATTTAATGGTATTAGGGTTGGAATCCCTAACTCCGCACCACCACCACCAACAATGAGAAAATAAAATGGGAATTAGTTTAGATGCCTATCTATTCGTAGGTGTACGAATAGCAGAAGATAATAGTCATATAGTGGAAGGTCATCCTTCTTACAATGACGATGGTCTAATAGAAGAACTATATAATCGTACAGATAATAATAAACTATTAGATGTACAATCAGTAAGCTATTGTGAAGAAGAAATATATTACATCAGCTACGGTAGTGTACTATCTAGGGGAGTTATTTCTAGTGGAGAATTACAAGGTGTATCTTCTAATATTGAAGACAAACTCGCAGAAATATATAAATTACTAGATAGTATGGATGTACACTATGAAAAAGAAAATTCAGGATTAATTTTAGATTATTATTTCTGTCATTAAGAATTATGCGCAACTGGTTAATGTAAATTGGCACAGCTACTAGGCTTAGAACCTAGACCTTTCCCGGTTCGAGTCCGGGGTTGCGTACCAAATAAAGAAATACTTGACTTTTAGTCATATTTCTGATATAATATTTATTCAAACTAAAAAAGAGAAAATAAAATGCCTAAAAATAATCGCTTAGTAAAGCTAGATGGACTTATTAAAAAATTTAAAGTAGCTTCCAAACTACGAGTTGGTACTCGTAGAAGTGGTAAATCTGCTAATTTAATGTCTAATGATAAACTATTAGATGTAGTTACTTCTAGTAATCACAAAAAAGATATTAAAAATGCGAAAACAGTATTAACTAACCGAGGAGTTACAGTTTAATGAACGGTAAGAAAGCGCGTAAGCTACGTGGATTAGCTAAACGATTAGAACTTCCAACTAAGACTACTTATATTGAGCAAGGTAGGCAAGGAAGTTGGGCAGATTTGCCACTTATTAAAGGTAGCCTACAAGTAGATAAGAAAATGCTACATAAGTTGATGTTAAAGACTGATAACCCAAAGTTTAAGAAATTCGGACAAAAAACTTATATGCGGTATGCTAAAGGTATTTCTAGACTTATGGATACGTGTGTTAGGTCTGTTTATAAAGATATCCGTAAGTCTAAAATATTATAGTTAGTTTTTCAAGCACTTATCTAGTATAAGTGCTTTATAAAATTAAATTATAGGAAAACAAAAAATGAGAACATTAATTGCTTTAATCTTACTATTAGTAGTAACTTTTATTTCAGCAAAATATTTAGTGTGGATGTTAGTGTAACGGTAGCATTATTGACTGTGACTCAGTAGGAGCGAGTTCAATTCTCGTACATCCAACCAACCAATTTCAGCTAACGGTTCAACTACGTAATAGTGCGCTAGCGCGTTAAGCTCTATACCTATCTGTACAGTAGGTGCTCGGTAGCGGCTAATATTTAATTAAAGCTCTAGTACGCAATTTGGTATCGCGACCAAACTTAAAATTTGGTGTTTTGTTTGCTGGTTCGACTCCAGCCTAGAGTACCAATCAATACCGAGTCTGCTGGACAGCATAAACTCTACGAAAGTTTAATGGGTGAGTTCGACTCTTACACTCGGTGCATAAGATATGAAGAAATATGTGCTACCCACGACCTTCAGTACGTAAGACAAGGGAAGGTTATTTCTTCTTTAACAAGAGGATGATTACCGCAAACAAAAATTATAACTTTTTATTTAGAAAATAAATATCATCCTGTATAATTAAAAAAGAGTATAAAAAATGAAAGAACAAATTATAAGTACAGCAATAATTACTAGAATACATAGTTTCAGATTTAAATCTAGTTTGTTTGGTAAACAAGTTTTACAAGTAGGTAGCTTAGTTAGAGACTGGGATGCCTCTACTGGTAAAGATATGGGTGAACCTTATGTCAAGTGGAAAAATGCTACTAAAAATCAAGCTGATATTTTGTTCAAACCTGAGGGTATAACAACAGGAAAAATTTACTCAATTTAATAGTTAAGCCAGTCTTGATGTAACGAAAGTGGTAATCGTCTCGGTTTGGAGCCGAGTATTCGCTGGTTCGATCCCAGCCATCAAGACTGGCTTAATTATGCTGATGAAACTTTGATGATGAAGCCCTCCCTTGTAAGGAGGCGGAACGCGGTTTGAATCCGTGCATCAGCTCCACATTATATTAGCATTTAACTGAAAGCGCTTGTATGCTAGGAGAGGTTAAAGTCCTCAACAAGCCAACATTGCATGTATAGCTCAGCTGGGAGAGCAATTCCTTGGTACGGGATAGGTCGCGTGTTTGATTCACGCTACATGCTCCAGATTTTAATACTTAGGAGATAAAATGGAAACAACACTAGAAAGATACAAAGATCAACTTATCAATGAAACTAAAGAGTATAAAGAAATAACTGGTAATATAACAGCACTAGAAGGTTATAGAGAAGGATATATTCAAGGTTTTGCAGATGCTTTTAACCTATTCATTGAGAATGAAGAGGATTAAATGACAGCAATTCTAGTACCAGCTTTTAATAAAACTTATAAGAATAAAACTGAAGTAATAGATGACTGGACAAGTGGAAAATCTTTCAGGATATCTGGCTCAAATAAATATGTATCTATTTTGAATAAGAAAATGCTAATAGAAAGTTATGATAGAGTTTATATTATTTCGGGTAATATAAAATTAGAAGTTATATAAGTGCTTCCTAGCTGAGATGGATTAGCGAAAAACTGAAAATTTTTAGAGAGTGGTTCGATACCACTGGAAGCAACCAATAGGCCAGAGGCATAAGGGGTATACGCAACCGACTCATAATCGGTAGATAGTTGGTTCGAATCCAACTTGGCCTACCACATTTAATAACAATTAAAGCCCTATAGTTCAATGGTAGAACGCTAAACTGATAATTTAGTAACTGTGGTTCGAATCCACATAGGGCTACCAAATTATAACCGTAGCTAGTGCGTAAAGTTCACCATCTGTGTAACTAGAATAAGGTCAGATCAACCTTTTGCAGATAACCGAAATATCCTCTAATTGGCTAAGACTCTCTCATATCGCGAGAGGGAATGTAAGTTCGACTCTTACTATTTTGGGAACACTAATTTAAAAGGAGAATTAACTATTGCATTATTTACTTATAATAATTCTAGTTACTAGCAATGGTAATCTAGTCAATGATACAATAGTAACCAATTCTCTATTTGAGTGTGTAGCTAAAGAGAAAAAAATCCTAGCTAGAGATAACATTCAAGAATATACCTTATGTGTTGCACAAGGTATTAAGTAATTGAGTACCATACAGTCATGGCGACGCGCAGCACTCCAAACGCTTGTGGAAGAGGTTTGATTCCTTTACGGGATGCCAAATACGTGAAGTATTGAGTTTTATATTAAAAGTTTAATTTCACTCACAAGTACCAAATTAAATTTATATTGACATTTAGTCTAAATTCTGATATAATAGTTTTTTAAATGAGAGAAAATTAATGAAGAAAGATTTACCTTATGATTTTGACTTATATTTTGACTTGAAGACCAAAGGTGAAGTCAAGAGGTATATTAAGTATCTGAAAGAACAAATAAAACAAATTCCAGAGGATTTACAATTTCTACTAGCTCTAGTAGAGAAACACAATATAAAGCTATAGAAAGACTGTAGTTAATCAAATTCATTAGAGGAGTTCTATATGAGTCAAACAAAATTCGATATAGCTGTCGTTATAGGCAGATTTCAAGTTCCACATCTGGGGCATCATAAACTAATACAAGAAGCAGCAAGAATAGCAGATAAAGTAGTAATTATAATTGGTTCTGTAGGGCAACCGAGAACCCCTAAAAATCCTTTTACGTTTAAAGAACGTAAGGATATGCTAGAAAAAACAATCTCTAATTATATCAATTATGAAATTTTATCTGTTAGAGATCAAAGATACAATCTACAACATTGGTTAGTAGATGTAGCTTATAAAGTTAATTCAACTACTAAATCATGGACAGATTACCCACCTTCGGTGGCTATAGTCGGTCATATTAAAGACGATAGTTCATTTTATCTAAAGATGTTTCCTCAGTGGACTTTTCATGAAATTGAAAATCATAAGGAGGTTAACTCTACAGATATCAGGGATCAATTATTTGAGGGCAGTAGTCCTTATGATATAGATCATATTGATTCTAAAGTATGTAACTATTTAGCCGGTTGGCAAATGACTGATACTTATCATAATCTTAAAGAAGAGTATGAATTTATTAAAAAGTATAAGTCAGCTTATAAAGATTTGCCTTATCCGCCAATCTTTAGTACAGTTGATGCAGTAGTAACACAAAGTGGACATATTCTTCTAGTAAAGAGAAAAGCAGCTCCTGGAAAGGGCTTGTGGGCACTACCTGGGGGTTTTATTGGGCAAAGTGAAACTATTGAAGATGCTATGCTTAGGGAGCTAGTAGAAGAAACAAAAATTAAATTGCAAAAGATTATTCTGCAACGATCTATAACTAAGCAAAAAGTTTATGATGATCCTGATCGATCATTAAGAGGTAGAACAATTACACATGCTTTTGCTATAGAACTAAGTGGAGATACTTTACCTAGAGTTAAGGGAAGTGATGATGCTGAAAAAGCTAAATGGTTTCCACTTAACGAAGTGTTCTCAATGGGCGAAAACATCTACGAGGATCATTTAAGTATAATATTGAATATTACTGGTGATCTCTAATATAAAGGATAGACCTTTATAGACTAATTTAATATAGGAGTTTACTTTTGAAGAAGTTAGACAAAACTCAAATAGCTAGATATAGTTTTGCAGAACCATTAGGTGAGGGTAATGAGCCAGTTGTTATAACTGTTTCCGATAAATGGATAGAACTTATGTACTATCCAGCTTGGAAAGAACGAATGATTAATGTTGGCAGAGGTCACTTAATTAGTTTAGAAAAATGTATAGAGGATTTTGTGACAGTAAACTGGGCACAAAAACTCTAAAAATGAATAATGCCCTGTTGGTCTAAATGGATAAGGCAATAGACTTCTAATCTATACGATGCAGGTTCGAATCCTGTGCAGGGTGCCAATTAAAAGAGAAAATATAATATAATGAAGTATAAAGCAGAAGCCGGTATGGCATTAGTATTTATAGCTACCATAGGACTTCAGGGTATCTGGAATGCCTTACTATTATTAGGTTTTATGTTAATAATGTGGGCTATACTTACAGCATAGAGGAAATTATGAGTAGAACTTATCGTACAAAAAGACCACAGTTTAAGTTAGGTAGACATCTAGCTTTTAAATGGTGTAAGAATGGTAAGGTTAGAGATGGTACTCCTACTCACTACGCTTCAGGCTGTGAAAGGCATGGAGACTGCCCTTACTGCTATAATAATAGAATGTTTTCCACAGAAAGGAGGAAACCGATAGAATGAGTTTATCAAACTTTCCTAAAGATACAAAAGTTGTTATATATGATAAGAAGAGCAACAATGACATATGGTATAAAGGAATTATAAAATATATACCAAATTCAAATACAGAGAAATACTTTGATGTAGTGCTACAGATTGATGCGCAGCCAATAATTAATACTAGAGGACATTATATTAATGAAGTATTTCAAATTCCAATAGTGATTAGACCATGATTTATTTTACATCAGATATACACTTTTTTCATGAAAATATTCTAAAGTATCAAGAGTCTACTAGACCTTTTGATACAGTAGAGGAAATGAATGATTTTATTATTAGAAAGTGGAACAGAACAGTTACTAATAAGGATGAAATTTATGTTCTAGGCGATTTTGCTATGGGACATAAAGAAAAAGCTATTAAATTGATAAAAAAGCTAAATGGACATATTCACCTTATTCGTGGCAATCACGATCACTTTAGTAAAGAACAGGAAGCTGAAATTTTTAGTTCTGCACAAGATTATAAAGTGCTAAGATATAATAAGGAAAGATTTGTACTATTTCACTACCCTATCCAAGAATGGGATAGGTGTTATTATGGAGATATGCATCTACATGGCCATTCACATGGTAATCTAAAAGATATTAAGCCTAATAGGTTTGATATGGGTTGGGATATTCATAAAAGATTAGTTTCTATTGAAGAAGTTAAAACATGGAGAGTTAATGAACACGTACCACAGCATGGTAATACTAGATCAAGAGATGGAACTTTACCCACATGATAATTTTAGAGGAATTAAAAAATGAAAATAGCATTTGATGTACATGGTGTTTTAGATACTTATGTACATTTTAGAAATACAGCAAAAAGCGTACTTAGTAGAAGAGATTCTTTATATATTATATCTGGTCAATTATATGATAAAAATATGCAAGAAACATTAGATTGGGCTGGTTTAAAAGATTATAGGTATTTTTCCATTACTCAAGAGTTACTAGACAAAGATCCTAATTTAATAACTTGGATTGACGGTAAACCTTGGGCAGATGACGATGTATGGAATAGAGTAAAAGCTGATATATGTCATCGTGAAGGTATAGATGTTATTTACGATGATTCTCCTATTTATGGAGAATATTTTAGGGATATAAAAACCCTATATGTAGAAGTACAAAATGGTCACTGGAGTGATTCAGGTAGAGAACAACGAAATAAATAAATACTTGACTACTTGGTAGTATTCTTGATATAATATATTCTCAAGTGAGAAATTAAACAATAAAATGTACCCTTGAGGTATAGAAAGAGGAAAAAATTCATGGCAAGTGAATGGACAGATGAACTAAGACAGAAAGCAGTAGAATTATATGAGGAAGGTAATCCTACAGAGGAAAATACTTTAGAAGTATTAAAATCTGTAGCTGATACTATTGGTAAGACAGTAAATGGAACTCGTATGATTCTTATCGCTGGAGGAGTATATATTGCTAAGTCAAAAACTACAGCTACTACAACTACGACCAGTGATGGTAAGAAAGTTGTTAAAAAATCAAAGAAAGAAAGCCTAGATGATCTGAAAGGTATATTAGAAGATAATGGTGCAGAAGTTGACGCATCTATTGTTGATAAACTTACAGGTAAGGCAGCAGAATATTTTCATTCTGCTATTAAGACAATTATAACCCAAACTACTGAGGAGTAGAATAAATGAGTAAGAGTGAAGAGCGTTTAGATAAACTAAGCATGCAAAAGGTAATATCATTATTAGAGCAGGAAAAGCCAATTACTAAAAAGGCTGCTTGTGAAATGCTTAATATCTCTTATAATACTACTAGACTAAAAAAGTTAATAGAAGAGTTCAAACGTAAGGAAGAAAATTCTAAGAAAAGGCGTACTAAGTTAAGGGGCAAACCTATTACAACCGATGAACTATCTATTATAGCTTCAGAATATCTTAGTGGTACAGCTATTTCTGTTATATCTGATTTTATTTATAGACCAGCTACCTTAATTAAGGAGAGTATTAAAGATCTTAATATTCCAATAAGGCATGCAGAAGCATCTTATCATAATCCTTATTTAATAGAAGATGGTGCAGTATCAGAAGAATACGAAAAAGATGATTTAGTATACGCAGCTAGATATCAATGTGCTGCTCTAGTAGAAAAGAAATACAGTAATGAAGATGGTAATTACTATAAAATATATTTGCTGGGTAATGAACAGCAATATGCCATGCAACCATATTGGGAATTAGCAGACCTTACCAGAGTTCATAAAGAACTTAAAGTGGTTATTAAACCACAAGAAGGTCTAGCTCCCGCAATTAATCCACGCTAACAAGAGATAACAAAAATGAATAAAGGTAGAGTTATTGGTCTCCTAAAACAACATGGAGATGCTATTTTATCATATAAAGAACCTAAAGGAACAAAAACAGTTAAGAAAGGTACAGTAACCCACCGGTTATGTACTTTAGACTTCAAAAATCCCTATATTAAGTCTAGGACACGGGGTAATAAACCTTGGCCTAAGAATAAAACTGATATAGTTGTTTTTAGTTGGACAGATAATAGATATTGGATTCATAATCCAGAACATATATTTAAAGTTCAACCACTTTCAGAGATACTAAATAATGTCCGTCCAAAACTATCTTGATAAGGCCGCTAGCGCTTATTATGAGGGCAATCCCTTCCTGTCAGATGCAGAATTTGATTATTTAGCCCGCATTTATAATTATAATCAACTCGGGGCAAAGCCGCTTAAAAGCGGTACACTGCCCCATATCAACCGATTATATTCCCTACAAAAATTTTATACAGGTGATAAGTTACCAGAATTAGACAATCCAGTAGAATCTCCAAAACTAGATGGCTCATGTATTAGTATAACTTATATTAATAATATGTTAGATTCAGTAGTTACTAGAGGAGATGGTATTATAGGCCAGGATGTTACTAAGAATTTTATAGGTTGGAATGGAATACCACAAGCTATTACATTCGGCTCTAATAATGTTATCCAAGTAGTAGGAGAGCTTATAGCTCCACTAACTATTGACAATGCTAGAAACTACGCAGCAGGAGCAGCTAATCTCAAAGATAAAGAAGAATTTCTAAAACGAGATTTAACTTTTATAGCTTATGCAGTATTTATTGGTAGTGAATTATTACAGTCTACTTATAGAGAGGCTATGTCTACATTAAGTAATTGGGGGTTCTCCACTGTACTAGACAAAGGTTTAGTAGATATCTACCCAACAGATGGAATTGTATATAGAGAAAATGATAATACTATTTATAATCTTGCAGGGTTTACTGATAAATATCCTAAAGGAGCATTTGCATTAAAAACTACAGAGGATTTTGAAACAGTAATTACTACGCTATTAGACGTAGTGTGGGAAACTGGAAAATCTGGTAAAGTAACTCCAGTAGCTGTTCTAGAACCTATTGTAGTAGAAGATGCTTTAGTTAGTAGAGCTACACTTAATAATGTAGGTTTTATAGATTCTATGGGAATGAAAATAGGTGATGAGTTATTACTTACTCGTAGTGGAGGTATTATACCAAAGATACTAGGAGTAGCTAATGAAACTTAAAGATGTACTTATTAAAATTCTAGCTGATAAGAGACAAGCTTCAGATACATTAGCAGATGTTGTATTATACGCAGAATTAAATATAAGTCAATGGTATAGAGGTGCAGATATATCTAATGAATTATTATGTTTACGCAAAGATGTAGATTGTATGCTAAAGTCGGATAATGGAACAATTAGAAATATGCGGGAAGTTCCCTTTAGGGAAGTAGTTAACAGCTATGATATGTAAAATTATCCCCCGCGCCGACCAACCAACATTTTATACATTAATTTATTCCGCGCATGTGCTAACTAACCATAAAAAATAACTCTTGACATTTGCTGGGTAAACTGATATAATATATACACAAAATGAAAAAAGAAATAAATATACCAACCAATTGTCCATCTTGTAATTCTATACTTACTAGAGTTAATGACCAATTATTCTGCTATAACTCTAATTGTGGAGTTAAGAATACTAAGAAGATCTTACACTTTATTAAGGTTATGAAAATAAAAGGACTTGGAGAAAAAACTGTTGAAAAATTAGGTATAAATAGCATACAAGATATTTATACCTTAAATAAAACACAAGTAGAAGAATTAGTAGGTGAAAAGATTAGTAATAAACTTTTTGCTGAAATAGAATTATCTAAGTTAGCATCATTTGATAAATATCTTGCAGCCTTTAGTATTCCATTAATTGGTAATACTGCTGGAAAGAAATTATCTGCTATTATTAATAGTGTAGATGAAATAACAGTAGATAACTGTAAAAAAGCTGGATTAGGAGATAAAGCCACCCAATCATTAATGAATTGGGTAACTAACGAATATCCAGAGTTTAAAACCCTACCAATAAAAATTACACCTGTTGCTAAACAACAAGAAGTAAAAGAAATTAATCTAAAAGTCTGTATAACAGGCAAACTTAATGATTTTTCTTCTAGAAGTTTAGCATCTGAGTTCTTACAAGGTAAGGGAATAACTGTAGTATCTGGAGTAAGTAAAACTCTAGACTATTTAATCGTAGAAGATAATAAACCTTCTAGTAAATTATCTAAAGCAAATAGTTATGGTATTCCACTAATAACTATAAAAAATCTAATTGAGGAAATTAATAAATGAGTAATAACAAACAAACATGGACAGAAGATCGAGTAGCAACATTAGTTGGATTAGTTGGAGCAGACACTTCTGTTGAAGTATCCGCAGACCTTCAAAATACAGCAGCAGAGCAACTTGATGTATCTGTACGTTCAATCGCATCTAAACTTCGTAATCTTGAGTACTCCGTAGCTTCTACAGCTACTAAAAAAGTAGCTGCTTATAGTGCTACTGAAGAAGAAGAACTGCGTGCTTTTGTAGAAAGTAATGCTGGTATGTTTACATACGCTGAAATCGCAGAGCAAGTACTTAATGGTTCTAGAACTGCTAAGCAAATTCAAGGTAAACTATTATCTATGGAGCTATTTGAAAGCGTTAAACCTACCCCTAAAGTAGAAGCTGCTAAGCAATATTCTGATGAGGAAGAAGTTAAATTTATTGAACTTATGAAAAGCGGAGCATATTTAGAAGATATTGCTGCTGCTATGGGTCGTGAACTTAACTCTGTTCGTGGTAAAGCATTATCTCTTACCCGTGCTGATGACAGTTTAACTGTGCCTAAGCAGAAAGAGTCTCATGCTACAGCTAAAGCTGATATTCTGGCAGATATTGAAGATGTTTCTGTAATGACTGTTGCTGAAATTGCTGCTGCAATTGATAAAACAGAACGTGGTGTTAAAACTATGCTTACTCGTCGTGCTCTTGTTGCAAAAGATTATGATGGTGCTAAGAAAGCTGCTAAAAATGCTAAAGCAGCCGAAGAAGCTGCTTAATCACTAGTAGTTAAGAAAAAAAAAGCAAAGCGGAGACACTCGTCTCCGCTTTTTTATGTGTGAGGCAAAATGACTAAAAAAGTAACAGTAATATTTGAAGACGGTGAATCTTTAACTAATGGTGAAATTATTGCTAACCTACACGCAGTCTATGGTAAAAATGCAGAAGTACAAGTTGACCCTGTTAATAAAACCCCTCAATCTTATATCCAATTTGCTATCGAGCAACTAATCACGGAAGAACAAGCTCTAATATTTTTTGACCAGCCAGAGCAATATCAAATTAAACTAAAAGAATTAAGACACCAAGTGCACAAAACCCTTCAATTTATATTAAACGATGTAATTATGGAGAATGAAGAAAAGTTTTCTAGTTAGGGAGAATTTATGGCAGATATTCGTGGAATAGTATTATATAAAATACTAAGCAAAGAAGATGGATTTCTAGAGGTATGGTCTAAACTAAAACTAGGTTACTTCGGACAAGAATATAGTTCTATCTATAAGATGTTAGCTAAGTTTTACCTAACACATAGTGACTTACCTTCATTTTCTGAATTAGAAATATTTAATAGAAACTCAATTAATGCTCTAGCAATAGAAGCATTAAAAAGTATTGAAGTTCCAGACGTAGAATTAGATTTAGCTCTAGAAGCTCTTATTAATGATTTTACTCAGGAAGAAACCTTAGCTGAGTTAGATAAATTTGTAGATCATATAACTATTCTTAGCGCAGAAGAAATTAAGGAAGAATTAGGAAATATACTATTAAATGTAGAAGAGAAAACATTATCCTCAGAAGATATTGTTAGAATGGATGAAATAGAACTTACTACTGAACCTGAATTATTAGGATTAATGCCATTAGGCATTAATAATACATTTGATGCAGAAATTGGTGGTATGGCTCCTACAGAAGTCTTAGCTCTAGGAGGTATGAGAGGTAGTGGTAAATCTATATTAAGTGAAAACTTATGGATTAACCAATATGAATATGGAAAAAGTTCTCTTTACTTTACTATTGAAATGCGAGCCAGAGAAATATTTAATAGAGCATTAGCAATGCTTAGTGGTGTTCCTCTTACTAATATTATAAAAGCAGATTTAACTGATATTCAGCTAGATAAGATTGCTAAAGTTAGAGCGCATATGTTCGAAGGTGGAGAAGAAGTTTATCATAACTATATAGAACATAATGATTATACAAAGTTTAAAAATGAGTTAATATATACAAAGAAGCTAAAAGAAAATAATCAATTAGTAATAGTTGATAATCCTAGTTTAACATTAGCTAGTATAGACTTAAATATACAGAAGTTTAAAGCTCAGTTTGGGGATAGTTTAAACTTAGTAGTAGTAGATTATCTTAATGTAATAAACGTAGAAGATAAGTATGATTGGAAAGTACAAGTAGCTACATCAGCTAAACTAAAGGAGATTGCTAGAAAGCATGATATAATTTTAGCTGCTCCATATCAAATAGATAAAACAGGTGAAGCAAGGTTCTCAAAAGGTATTTTAGATAGTGTTGATATTGCTATGACTCTGAATAAATCAGAGGGTAGAATAGATTTTGAATCTACTAAAACTAGAAATATGAAGCCTTTTACAATGGCTTCTCCTATTGATGATAGAACAATGCGTATTGATCCAAACGATGCAAATTTACCACCTAAAGAGGAAGCAGAACCAGAAGAAAAGAAAGAAAGTAAAAACGAAGAGAAATCACAAGATTTACCTTGGCACTAAGGAGTTGAAATGAATGTAGTAGAGTTACTAGAGAAAGAAGGAATAAGATATACTAGCGCAGGAAAAGATGTACTAATACATTGTTTAAATCCTAACCATGAAGATAATAACCCTTCTATGCGTATTGATAGAATAACTGGTATGATGGGTTGTTTTTCTTGTGGCTTTGGTGGCAATCTATTCACCCATTTTAACAAATCAGTTGACACCACATCGATAAAAGTGATACAATTAAAAAAGAAAATTAGAGATATAACAAAAAATGAATTATTATTACCACCAGGCAAAAGCGATTTTAAACAAAACTATCGGGGAATATCTAAAGACACGTATAAGCAATTCGAAGCTTTTACTCATGATAATTATGAGGGAAGAATTGTATTTCCCATCAGCAATATTACTGGTAAACTTATTGCAGTTATAGGTAGATATGCTTTTAGTGAAGCAACACCTAAGTATTTGATTGACCCATCTCATGTTAAATTACCAATTTATCCTCCTAAACCAGATATCTACAAAGATTCAATTATTTTAGTAGAGGGTATATTTGATGTATTAAACCTATATGATAAAGGTTTAACTAATGTAGTATGTGGTTTTGGTAAATCAATGGGTGAGACCAAAAAACGAGATAAGAGAGTAGAAGTATTAAATAAATTTATACCTTTAAAAATACAAGGTGTTAAAAAGATTTTTATTTTATATGATACTGGAGCAGATTCTTCTGCTAAGAAATTAGCTTTTCTATTATCTGAGTTATTTATTACAGAAGTAGTACTAGACTTTCCACTATTTTCTAAAAATAAAGATGCTGGTGATCTAAATAAAGAGGAAGTTCAACAATTGAAAGAGTATATATATGAAACGAGTAGCACTGATTGATAAATATGATAAAGGAACTAACTATGCAAAGCTATTTCCTGAAGTTGAAATAGACTTATATCATTTATCATCACAAAACAAGAAAAAGCTATTAGTAGCTGATATGGATATAGAAATAGACACTGAAGATTATGACTTTATAATTTTAGTAGGGGCAGAACCAACTAAGAAATATTGTTCTGGTAATGTATCTACTCATCAAGGTTATCTAGTAGATGAAAAATATTTACCTTTAATTGATCCAGGGATGTTAATATTCAAACCAGATATGAAATCTGCATTTGATAGATCAGTTAGTAATATACTAGAGTATATTTCAGGAGATAAAAAGCAGCCCATTTGGAGGGAATCAATCGGAGTAGAAGATGAGCAGGAAGCTCTGACTATACTAAAAGAAATTCTAGATGCTCCAGTTGGGCCGGTTGCTCTGGATACTGAAACAACTGCTTTATATAGTAGAAAAGGTACAGTACTAGGAATTAGTATAGCAAATTCTATTACTAAAGGTTATTACATTTCTGCTGATGTTGTTGCAGAGGACTGCATAGAGATTATTCAAGCTATTATTAATAAACACATTATAGTATTCCATAATGCTAAATTTGATATACATATGTTAAATTATCATTTTGGGTTAGACTTTGACTTAGATAATATAACTAATCCAGATTCTTTCGAAGATACTTTAATGTTACACTATATTCTAGATGAATCTACTGGGTCTCATGGACTAAAACAATTATGTATAAAATATACTGATCTAGGAGATTATGATAGGGATTTAGACCAATTTAAGAAAGATTACTGTAGGCTACATAAAGTAAAGCAGGCAGATTTTACTTATGATTTAATTCCATTTGATATTATGTATCCGTATGCAGCAAAAGATGCGATGGGTACTCTAGAATTATATACAAAGTTTATTGATATAGTTAAGAATAGCAGAATAAACAAAGCGTATGAAATGCTGAAGAAAGGTGCTAAGTTTTTAATAAAGATTGAGGATAATGGAGTTCCTTTCTCAAAAGAAAAACTATTAGTTACTCAAACAGCGTTAGATGATGAAATATTCCAACTAGAACAATCTATCTACAAATACCCAGAAATATCTAAACTAGAAGAAACTTTAGAGGTTAAGTTTAATCCTAATTCTGTTCAACATTTACGATATTTATTTTATAGTATGTTAAATCTTCCTGTACACGGTAAAAAGACTGCAACTGGAGCTAATAGTGTAGACGCTGAAGTATTAGATTATTTATCGGAATTACACCCTATAGTTGAACATATTAGTCAGATAAAGAAAGCTAAAAAGATTAAATCTACCTATATTGATAAAGTGCTAATGCATCTTGATTGGGATGGTAGATTAAGAACAAACTATAACCTAACTACTACTACTTCTGGTAGACTTAGTAGTTCTGGAACATTAAATATGCAACAATTACCTAGAGATGATAAACGGGTAAAAAGTTGTATTACTGCTCCAGAAGGATATAGTATAGTATCACAGGATCTTGGTACAGCAGAAATGTACATTGCTGCAGTTCTATCAAAAGATAAAAACTTAATGCAAGTATTCATTGATAAACAAAAAGGGATTGGAGCAGATTTTCACTCCTCTATTGCACATATGGTATTTAGATTACCTTGTGATGCTAAAGAAGTTAAAGAATTATATCCAATACAAAGACAAGCAGCAAAAGCTATTTCTTTTGGTATTCTATATGGCTCAGGGCCGGACAAGGTAGCAAATACTGTAAATAGTGAGGGTGGTAATTTTACAGTACAAGATGCTAATGAAGCTATTGAACAATATTTTGCAGCTTTCCCTAAACTAAAGAAATGGTTATCTACAAATCAGCAGTTAATTAAGAAACAGGGATATATTTATTCAATCTTTAACAGAAAAAGAAGATTAGGAAATGTATTCTCTAAGGATAGACAGACTCAAGGACATGAGGTACGAAGTGGAATTAATTTTCTAGTACAGTCTGTAGCTTCTGATATTAACCTATTGGCTAGTATTGATATACAACAATACATCAATGATAGGAACTTAGATGTAGAGATTTTTGGCTTAGTACATGACTCTATCTTAGCTATAGTAAATAATAACAATCTTGATGAGTATTTAAAAATTGCTCAAGAACTTACACAACAGGATTTTGGTTGTAGTATTCCAGGTTGTCCTATTGCTGTAGACCAAGAGATAGGAACAGACTATTCCTTTAAAAAAGATGAATAAAAAGCTAGTATGGCCACTATATCATATCCGTACTTACAGAAGTATAGAAGAAAAGGATGGTATTATATATCTAGAGGATAATAGAGGTACTTATATTATTGATAATAAAAATCTTAGTGGTGATACTCTAGGTAAAAGAAGAATACGATTAAAGCATTCTTATTTAGACGAGGGAATAAGAATATATAAACTAACTAAGATTTTTTATTATTGGGCAGACGTTATTAATAATACTCATCTGTCTAAGACGTATATAGATAGTAAAGGTACTTTATTCTTCTATAAGAAATCAAATAGACGGAAATTAATATATAAAAAGGTAAAAGATATTGTTATAACTAAAGATAGCAAACTATTAGTCTACTGTGAAGATATATTTAAACCAATTTTAATTAGTTTTATACCTGTAGTAATGCCTAAATACTTAGGCTTGCTACAGATATATGATGACTATTTATTATATGAATTATCTAGTACAGATAAGAAGGAAACATGGAGATTAGTATGAAAGCAGTTCTTAGTAATAGAATATATCTTAGTAGTACACCGGAATTATTTAAAAGATGCAGGGAAGCATTATACTATGTAATACCACCAAAAAATTCTAAATTTGGTCGGCCAGAAATTGTTAATGATATAGTAATGATAAGTCCTACAGTATTTTCTATACCTATTGGTAGACAGGAATTAATACCGGAAGACTATGAAATTATTGATAAAAGAACTAGTGTAGGAGCTAGCATACCTAAACCTTTGATAGAGTTAAGGGAAGATCAAGTTAGTATTTTTGATGCAGTTAATGATAATTGTTTGATAAATGCAAAACCTGGGTATGGAAAGACTTTTACAGGATTACATATAGCTAAGAAATTAGGGTTAAAAACTTTAGTAGTAGTTCATAATACAGCACTAAGAGATCAGTGGGAAGAAGAAACTTATAAATTATTTGGCTTTAGGCCAGATATTATAGGTACTGGTAAACTAAATAGTAGTACTAGTATTGTTATTAGTAATACACAAACTCTAGTTAAGCATTTAGATAAATTCTCTAAAGAGTTTGGTACTCTAATAGTTGATGAGGTTCATAGGACACCATCTACAATATTTAAAAAAATTGTAGATTCTTCTTATGCACGATATAAGATTGGGCTAAGTGCTACTATTAAGCGCAAAGATAATAAACATGTATTTATTCCTGATTATTTTAGTAAGGATATATTTATACCGGATACGGATACCGCATTAATACCAACTATAACGATTATCAGAACAAAACTAAGGTTATCAGTCGGTAAGGTTTCAAAGGTAGGAAAACTCTCTAGGAAAACATCTGGTGGTTGGGCGTCTCAACTAACAGAATTATGTGATAATCCAGAATATATAGAGTTAGTATCAAACCTAGTAGATATTAAATCTAATGTAGAAGGGCACAAAGTATTGTGCATAGGAGATAGATTAAATTTCCTAGATGTATGTACTAAAAGAGTAGCTAACTCAGTCAAAGTAACTAGCGAAACCACTAATAGAAAGGAAATACATGAAGGGTTTTATGATATACCTACTAAATATAATAGTTTATTTGGTATCACTAGTATTTATAAAGAGGGTATTTCTGTTAATCCTCTTAGTTGTTTAGTACTAGGAGCACCAATAAATAATGAACCTTTACTAGAACAGGTTATAGGTCGAGTAACTAGACCACATAAAGGAAAAAAGAACCCAGAAATAGTTGATATAGGATTAGATGATCCAGTTGGTAGACGTCAATTAGCTACTAGAGTTAATTACTATATTAATAGGGGTTATAAAATAAGGGAGATACGACTTGATTAGATACGATTGGAATGTATTATCTAAGCATCCTATTTATTATATATTTAACATTCTATATATACTAGATAATAAAATAGATTTTAAAACATTAACTAGAGAAGAATTAGGTGTAATAGCCTCTTTTAAAGATAAGTCAGGTTTTCTGCTTAACTTTAATGGGATATTATCTAATAAGAGTAAACACACAGATAGTGAGATTTACTTATACTTAGATTTAGCTGCACAACGCAGTTATATCAATTACAAAGAAACAGGTGATCTTAGATTACCAACATACTACATTGAGCATAAATATGATCTTTCGAGATTAAGATTAAATACTATGCTCACTGTGACTGATGAAGATATAATCTTCAAATATGAGGAAAAATAAAGATGGCAAAAGGTTTTTCAGAATCCAATGGATCAGCAAAAAAGGGTGGAACTTATTACAAATGGGTAGATGGAGATCAAACTCTAAGATTAGTAGGAGATATTGTTCCAAGATATTCTTACTGGAAAAGAACTCCAGACGGAAAAAACATTTCAATTGAGTGTTTAGCTTTCGATCGAGATCAAGAAAAATTTACTAATGTAGAAAAGGATTGGTTTAAAGAATTACTTGGTACTGATGATAATGGAAAAGAAATTCATTGTTCTTGGTCTTATGTATGCAGAGCTATTGACCCTAAAGATGATACAAAAACTGTGTTAATCCCAATGAAGAAAAAATTATATCAACAAATTATGGATGTAGCAGCAGAGCTTGGTGATCCTACAGATGTTGATAAAGGATGGGATCTTCCAATAGAGCGTAAGAAAACTGGAACTCAAGCGTTTAATGTTGAATATAACTTAAAGCAACTTAAATGTAAAAACACTGCATTAAATGATGTACAAAAAGAGACAGTAGCTAATATGCCGGATATTGACACATTAGTACCACGTCCAACTGCAGATGAGCAACATAAGTTTATCTTAGCAACTTTCTTTGGTGGTGATGAAACCACAGAAGATGCAGAGGCTGTAAATGAGCTAGAAGGTTAAAAGACCTTTATGTAGCCCAGTAAACCTGGGCTACATATTTATAATGAGGTACAAATGAGTAAAGTTTTATTTAGTGCAGACTTACACATTAAGCTAGGTCAACGCAATGTACCAAAAGATTGGCAAATAAATAGATTCAGACTATTATTCAAAGAGTTATTAGCTCTAGAGAAAAAAGTAGATTACCATGTAATAGGTGGAGATATATATGATAGAGTTCCTACACTAGAGGAACAAGTTTTATTTGCTGAATATTTAGTACAAGTAAAAATACCAACTATAATTTTTAGTGGTAATCATGAGGCTAGTAAGAAAGGTAGAACTTTCTTTGAGGTTTTAAAGCCTATGTATGAAAGACTAAATCCTAATATAACAGTAGTAATAGGTACTGCTGAGCTCTTAGGTATGGATATAATACCATATGAAGATTTAAAAACATTTAAGCCTTCAGACTTTTCTAATGATATCCTACTAACACATGTTAGGGGTGCAATAGAACCACATGTTAAACCAGAAATTGATCTAACTAAGTTTGATAGATGGAAAGTAGTATTTGCTGGAGATTTACACTCTCATTCTAATTGTCAAAGAAACATAGTTTATCCAGGATCTCCTATGACTACAACCTTTCATAGAGGTAGTACTAAAACAGGAGTTATAATCTTTGATAGCGAAACTGGTGAATATGAATGGATACATCTAAAACTCCCACAACTAATCAGAAAAACTGTAGAATCTGAAGATGATATGGTTCCCACCGAATTTGATCACACCATTTATGAACTAACAGGAGACTTATCAAACCTTGCTAAAGCTAATAAAGTTAATCCTTTATTAGATAAGAAAATAGTTAAGCGTAAAGTTGAAGCTACTTTAGATTTTTCTAATTTAGAGACTATAGAAGCAGAGTTAGTAGCATACCTAAAAAAGATAAAAGGAATAAAGAATACTGATAATATTAGTAGGAGATTTAATGATAATATTTAAAAGAATGCAATGGAGTAATTTCTTTAGTTATGGCAAGGATAATAGTATTGATTTCAATAAAACTACTGTAACTCAGTTACTGGGTCAAAACGGAGTAGGCAAAACTTCTATACCAATAATTCTACAGGAAGTTCTTTATGGAAAGAATGTTAAGAAAATAGCTAAGGCTAAGTTATTCAATAGAAATATTGAAGCAAAGGAGATAAGTGCTAGTGTATGGTTTTCTGTTGATGAAGTAGAGTATAAATTATCCTATTCTAGAAACGGCTCTAAAGTAGTATTAGTACTATTTAAAGACGAGGAGGATATTTCTTCTCACACTGCGCCGGCTACTTTGAAATCTATCGAAAACATTTTACGCATGGACTTTGATACTTTCTCACAATTAATTTATCAGAGCAGTAAATCTAGTTTAGAGTTTTTAACTTCTACGGATACACAAAGAAAGAAATTTCTAATTACTTTGTTCAATCTAGAAGCATATACTGAATTACACGAGGTATTTAAGAATAAATTAGGTAGTACTAATTTAGAGTTATCTAATGTGCAAGGTAAGTATGATATTATTAACGGATGGCTAGAAAAACATAGTAGTATTATTTTTAAGGAAATGGATTTAAAGGAAGTACCGGAAGCTCCAGATACAGAAATTGCTGTGGTACATGAGTTAGAAAGTAAGAAAAACGATGCTACTAATATTAATAAGAGAATTAATAAGAATAACACATACAAAAGACAACTTGAAACTTTAGATAAGTCTATGTTACATAGTTCTCTTAAGAATCCAAGGGGTATAGCAACTGCTGAGGCCAATAAAATATCTTTGACAGCTATTAAAAATGAAAAACAAAAATTAATTAAAGTTCTAAGTGAAAAAAGCGATATATGTCCTACTTGTAAGCAATCAATAGATATAAGCGAAAGTAAAGAATTAGAGCAAAAGTATCGAGCGGAAATGCAAGATATTGAAAAAAATCTGAGTGACACTATCACAAATCTTAAATTTTTACATGAAGAACTAGATCATGATAATAAGATTAAAAAAGTAACTAATGAATTTGAGACTATTACTAATTTAATTGATGATGAAGTACCTGATACTCTTATAGATGTAGAAGATATTAATTCAAGTATTCAAGACTTACAAACTAAGATACTTAAAAGGCAGAAAGATATAAAAGAGATTCAAGAATATAATGTTAGTGCTACTGTTAATAATACTAATAAACAAACTCATGAAAAACAATTAAAAGAATATTCAGATAGTCTTAAAGAGGAAATGAATAAGTTAGAAGAACTATTTACTGAAATAGAAGAGCTAGAAATTATTAAAGAGGCTCTGAGTACTAATGGTATAGTTTCCTATAAACTAGAATATTTAACTAAAGATTTAGAGATTGTTATAAATGAATACCTAGAGGAATTATCTAGAGGACAGTTTCAGTTAAGTTTTGCTTTAAAAGGAGATAAACTTAACATAGATGTTTATGACTATGATAGTATAATTAGTATTAATGAATTATCTGAAGGTGAATTAGCAAAAATTAATGTATCTACTCTATTAGCAATAAGAAGACTAATGCAAAGTTTATCTAATACAAAACTTAATGTATTATTTCTAGATGAAATAATGGGTGTATTAGATGATATAGGTAGAGAAGATTTAATAACTGTATTACTTAGTGAGAGTAGCTTAAATACTTTTCTAGTAACACATTCTTATACACATCCTTTAGTACCAAAACTAACTATTACTAAAGAAGATAGAATTAGCAGGATAACTGATGAATAACCAGTATGAAGATATTTTAGAAGTAATTAGCGAAGGCTGGGTAGAACATTTACCAGCAGAACAAGTAATGCAAAAGTGTGAAGTATTAGGCTATAGTAAACCAACCAGAGAGGAAGTAATACATCAATATGAGAAGCTAGATGACACATTGACAAATTTTATGCAGAGAGGAGGTATGTAATGGCAGTAGATTCTAGACAAAAAGGGGCTAGAGCAGAGGCTGCGTTAGTAAAGTTATTAATTGCAGATACAGGATTTACTTGGAAGCGCACTCCAGGATCTGGTGCATTGCATGCAGATCATTTATTAAAAGGAGATTGTTATATTCCTGGTGAACATAATCTGTTTGTTATAGAAATAAAACATTATAAAGATTGTCATTTAACCTGTAACTTACTAACAGATAAGAATCCACAGTTATTAATTTGGTGGGAACAAGCAAAAAGACAAGGTGTACAGGTTAGTAAAAAACCTATTCTATTTTTTAAACATGATAGAAGTAAGTGGTTTGTAGCACTAAGAAAACAAGATGCTATACTACCTAAGAAGTATTTACACTATATGCCGGAAGATTTAGTGATTTGTACTTACGATCAATTTAAAACGTATATAATGCCAGAGGTAGAATTTATAAAATGAGTAAAAGTTTTAGTAGTACAATGCCAGAAGAAGGTAATAATTTAATGATAGTAGATGGTTTCAACTTAGCATTTAGATATAAACATGCTAAGAAAAGAAACTTTGCAGTAGAATATTTAAATACTATTGGTAGTTTTGCTAATAGTTATTCTGCATCTGATGTTATAATTCTTTCTGATGGTGGCTCTGAATATAGAAAACGTATCTATTCTGATTACAAAGGGGATAGAAAAAGAATGCGAGCTAATCAGAGTAAAGAAGAAGCTCAAGAATTTGAGGACTTTATGCAAGATTGGAAGTTAGCTTTTGATTTATGCTCTAGTAATTATAGTGGTATTCAATATATCGGCGTAGAAGCTGATGACATTGCTGCCTATATTGCAACTAGAAAAGAAGTTCTAGATAAGTACGACCACATATGGTTGCTATCAACTGATAGAGACTGGGATTTACTTATAACTGATAAAGTATCTAGATTTTCTTATAGAACTAGAAAGGAAACAACACTAGAGAACTGGAATGAACACTATGATTATTCCCCAGAAGAACATATTAGTGTTAAAGCTTTACAAGGAGATAAATCAGACTCTATTCCTGGCGTTGCCGGAATCGGAGAGAAAAGAGCAGCAGCTTTAGTAAAAGAATATGGTTCAGTATATGATATTTATACTAGACTACCGATAAATGATAAAAGAGTATTTATGCAAAACTTAAATGCTTTCGGAGATCAACTATTATTAAATTGTAGACTAATGGATTTAGTTGAATATAGCGAAGAAGCTATAGGAGATAATATAGATGATCTTAATAATAAAATCGAGGATTTATGTCAATAATAGATTATAGTAGAGATGAGAGATTAACAGACTTTGCTAAAGCAACCCTAAAGGATAGATATTTATTAGATACAGAAACATCCCCACAAGAAGGGTTTCTAAGAGCCTGTAGAGCTTGGGCTAGTAATGAAGCACATGCAGAAAGATTATATGATTATGTTAGTAAAGGATGGTTTTCTTTTTCTACACCAAAACTAAGTAATGCTCCAGTAAGACTAGCTTTCGCAGAGAAATGGGAAGATAACTGGGATGCAGAGTTATTTGAAGATACAAAAATAGGATTACCTATTAGTTGTTTTCTTAACTATGTTCCAGATTCTAGAGGAGGTCTAGGAGAACATTATACAGAGAATATTTGGTTAGCTTCTAATGGTGGAGGAATTGGTGGATATTGGGGTACAGTTCGATCAGACGGGACGTCAACGTCCCACGGATCAGAATCCACAGGTTCTATACCTTTCATGAAGATCGTTGACAGCCAAATGTTAGCCTTCTCCCAGGGCAAGACTCGCAGAGGGTCATATGCGGTCTATCAGGATATTAGTCACCCAGAGGTTCTAGAGTTTTTAGATATTAGAAAACCAACATCTGGAGATATTAATCGTAAGTGTTTAAACCTGCATCATGGAATTAATATAACTAATAAATTTATGCGTTTAGTGGATTTAGCTTCTAGCGAAGAAAATATTGATGATTCTTGGGATTTAATTGATCCACATACTAATAAAGTTGTTTCTACAATTAGTGCAAAAATATTATGGCAACGTATTCTAGAGAATAGAGTTAGTACTGGTGAACCCTATATAACATTTATTGATACAATAAATGAAGCTTTACCTGCGAGCCAGAAGAAACTGGGTTTAACCGTTAAACAGTCCAATTTATGCACAGAGATTGTACTGGTTACTTCCCCAAAAAGAACTGCAGTATGTGCATTATCTAGTGTTAATACTTACTTTTTTGATGAGTGGAAAAATAATATAGACTTTATTCCTGATTTAGTAGAAATGATTGATAATGGCCTAGAATATTTTATTCATAATGCTCCTGAAGAAATGTGGAGAGCGGTAAATTCTGCCAAAGCAGAAAGAAGTATAGGACTAGGACAATTAGGATTTCATAGTTTACTTCAGAAGAAAGGTATTCCATTTGAAAGTGCTCTTGCAACTTCTTTAAATAGACAAATTGCGAAGCATATCTATGAAGAAGCGATAGCCTCCTCTTCCGTGTTAGCGGAAGAAAGAGGCGAGCCTTCGGATATGGAGGGCACAGGTCGTCGAAATGCTCACTTAATAGCAATCGCTCCAAATGCTAGCTCCGCTATTATAGCCGGAGTATCTCCTAGTATTGAACTAATTGTTAGTAATATTTTTACACAAAAGACTTTAAGTGGTTCTTTTACTGTAAAGAACAAAGAATTAGAAAAACTACTAGAAGAAAAGTATGATAAAAATACTAGAGAAATATGGAAGCAAATATTAGGTGATAATGGTTCTGTACGTAGTCTTGAGTTTTTAACAGATTATGAGAAGGATATATTTAAAACTGCACAGGAAGTAGACCAGAGATGGATTATAGATCATGCAGGAGATAGACAACCTTATATATGTCAAGCACAGTCAATAAATATATTTGTACCAGCAAATGTAGATATTTTATATTTACACAAGATACATATGAGAGCATGGAAACATGGATTAAAATCATTATACTACTGTAGATCAAATACACTACAGAGAGCTGATATAATCAGTAAAATAGAGAGGGTTAAATTAGATGACGAAGAATGTCTTAGCTGCCAATAAAGGAATATTAGGTACTAGAACAGAGTATAAGCCTTTTCAGTATGAATGGGCATTTGATTACTATCAGATGCAAAATAAGATACATTGGATTCCTGAAGAAGTATTATTGCATGAAGATATAAAAGATTGGAATTTGAGATTATCAGACGATGATAAAGCCTTATTACAAGACTTGTTTATGCTCTTTACACAGAGCGATGTTGATGTAGCAAAAGGTTATGTTGAGAATTACATGCCATGGTTCAAATTACCAGAACTAAGAATGATGATGCTATCTATAGGTAATACAGAAGCCATTCATCAGCATGCTTATGCTTATTTGATTGATACTTTAGGTTTTGAAGAGTCAATTTATTCTGCTTTTAATGATTATAAAGTTATGGTAGATAAGCATGAATATGTAACGCAGTATAAAGTAACTGATATACCATCATTAATGAAGTCGCTAGCAGTATATAGCGGATTTACTGAAGGATTGCATTTATTTTCTAGTTTTGCTATTTTACTTAATTTTTCTAGATTTAATAGAATGAAGGGAATGGGACAGATTGTCACTTGGTCTATCCGTGATGAAGAACTACATATTGAAGCTATGACTAAAGTATTCAGAACTCTAGTAAAAGAAAATATTCAATACTGGACAGATGATTTCAAAAAAGAAATCTATGATATTTGTAGAACTATGGTTAAGCTAGAAGATGCTTTTATTGATAATGCTTTTAAAGACTATAAGATTGAAGGTATTACAGCAGAGGAAGCTAAGTCTTATATTAGATTTATCGCGGATAGACGCTTATTGCAGTTAGGTCTAAAAACTAATTATGATATGAGGGAAAGTCCTTTGGATTGGATGGAAGATATGTTAAGTGGTATTGAGCATACAAACTTTTTTGAGAATAGAGCTACAGAATACTCTAAGGGAGCTATGACTGGTAGTTGGCAGGATGTTTGGAAATGAATAAGTTGGATACAGGAACTGGCTAACTTAGTAGAGAAGGAAGAGTAGTAACTACTCTTCCTTTTTTATTGCCTGTAATAAGTTAAGCAACTCTTTAATATAACCTTCTAGTGTTATTTTTGTAGCTACATAGGCTTTGCCTATAGTAGCATAGTCGGTTCTATTTTGTTCTACTAATAAATCAGTAGGTAAGACAGGTTCGGGTGGTATATCAAATTTAGGTATTTGATATACAGGTACATCAACATACTTAGTTTTATATACTATTTGTGGCTTTGGCTTAGGACAGCCAACGAGGAAACTACTAATTAGTAGTACTAATATTAATCGCTTCATCTAACATCCACTCCATTGTATCAGTACAACCTTCTAGTTGTTTTTTATTAATTGAATTAAGTTGCTTGGACACATTACTCTTTAGTTTAACATTTTCAGTGCTAGCTTTACTTAATTTACTATTAGTATCTTCTAACTTTCTATTAAAGTTATCTATAATAGAATTTTGATGAGTAATAGCTTGTTTTAAATTTTCAGCAGAAGCTTCACAGATAGTAAGTTGAGCTTTTGCCATTCCTAGTGCATTATCTTTATCACTAATTACACCATTAAGATAAAAGACATACCCTGACATAGTTAATAAAACTACGCCAAGGATAGCAGATATATATTTACTAATCATCTTTCTCAGTATCTATAAAAATACTCATCTGCTTAATATCTCCCAATGTGGTAAGTCATCAAAGGATTGATCTGAAAAATCTCCATCACCATCCCAATCTCCTCCCCATCTTACTTTTATTCCAAGTTGAACAGCAGTACATTTAACATAACCAGCAAAATGATAAAATCTAGCAATTGCTTTCTGTCTTTCTTTTTTAGTACCTGTATTACCCCAATTAATTGGATAAGGTGATACATCAACTGCTTCACTAAGATAAGAATTATGCTTAGAGTTAGGCCACTGTACTTTTGATCTTTTAGTAGAATAAGCGTATTGTTGGTCTATCTTACTTCTATGCCCTTGTAATATAGTACAATCATAATACTTAATTACAGTATTAAATAAATCCTGTAATTCAGGAACACAAGTATCTAATCTATCCTTAGATGTTTTACTAAAGTTACTCATTTTTTACAATGTACCCCCCTGTAATCATGCCTATCTAGGTATCGGCATATTTCTACACCGAGCTTATTTCTAAGGCTACCTTTAGGCTCTTCGTATTTGTATCTAGTTACTCTATTTGTAACTAGATCCTTCCAAGACTTAGATGGCCCACCTATAAAAGGCATAAAGATAAAATACTTATCTAGCAGCCAGTCTAGGGCTACAAATACAACTTCTAGAGGATATAGTAAATACTCAAATTTAGTATCTTGTAACTTAGCCATTAAGCTCATTAAAATTGGAAAGGTTACTAGCAGAGTTACTGCTAGTAGAAGGAAGTATAAAAATATATTCATTAATTTCTCCTATTATGGATTAAAGTTATCTGCAAGAGTTCCATTTATCTCCGCCTGATTACTTGCGTCCCTTATTGTTTTTATTTGAGACCAGATAGACTTAATGACATCGGACTCCGCTTGCTCAGTGACGGTAAGTGCTGCGCCAGTGGCTATCTTGTTTGTTAGCTCCAGCTCTCTAGCAATCATGTTTCGCTGCTTAACTTCATCTGCTATTGCTAATATTGCAGATGAGGCTTTAGACTTAATTTTAGCTACTCTTAATTCTTCTATAGTATTTGCTTCTTCTATAGTATAGTCAAAAGAACTCATTAATGCATCTAGAGTTGCTTGATCTATACCTTGAACATCTAAATTGAAGACTGTAAGATCTGGTTCACCATTTACTTCAGGATGACTTGTATATAAATCTTCTGTACGAACACCTAAATAATTAGCTAATAACTGTAAGTTAATATTAACTGGAAAATTATTTATTATACTCATGCTTTATACCCCCAAGCTATATATCGTGCTGTATTAGCACTCATACTTATATCCCTATGCACTACAAAATTTGATGTAGTTATATAGTGCACATGTATTCCTACAGCGTCAGATATAGAGCTATCATTTGGAATAGCCATTGTTAAAAATGGAGTAGTAAAAGTTAATCCTGAGTGATAAGAAACCGTTTGATTGTTTACTGTATTTGAAGCAAATGTACCCCAAATAATTAATAAACCATCATTAAAGTGTTTATACCCTTGTGTAGAAGAACCAATACTCTTTGCCCTAGTAACTGAAAATTCATTCCACCGTGAACTTAGATAAGCATGCATGGAATTACCATCAGAAGGAACCCACATAGATCCTTCATAAGCACCAGCAGGCTTATAGCTTGCAATAGATGGCTCTATATACAATGGAACTCCCTCTGCAGTAGATGCAAATGCTGTTACTCCAATAGCTCCTTTTGAATTGCCATTAGTTCCTCCTTCAACCCCTCTAACATAGCCATAACCAATTATAGCACTAGAATATCCTGATTTATAATTCTGCGCACGTATAGTATATGTAGGCCCATTACTTTCAGCATGAATAGCTTGATACTTTCCTGTAGTTGCTAAACTAGAGCCTAACTTTAGAACAGTATTATCTGTACCATATCCAAGATTAATACCAATAGTAGCTACTTTATAGTTATTACTATCATAAAATTCAGCTTCATTAGTTGTTGAATTTAATACCATTCTCTGGCCAGTAGATTTTGTTTGTACTGTTCTAGCAGTTAATGTACCAGCAGTAATTTTGTCTGCGCTAAGTGATCCTATTTGGGCATCAGTGATTGTACCATTAGCTATTTGTGTATTATCTACTTGGTTTAATAAAGCTAATTTACCTTGTCCAGCTATACCAGCAGCTATATTACTAGCTGTTATATCAGCATTAGGGTTAGTCCTTGAAATTACCAAGCCTTGTACAAGTGGTTCACCAAAAGTGTTAAATGAATTAATCTGTAAAAATGGTGCGATTGATGTTGTTCCAGATGCAATTACCAACTCACCTGTTAAATATGTCCAATCATTACCAGCAGCTAAATTTACTGCATAAGGCCACAAATTCTGTGCTACCCCACCTATCCACTGTCTATACCCGAACTGCGTTAGTTGCGTTGTAGCCTGTGTATTAATCCAACACGCCCAGTACATTGTTTCACCCGGCGTTACTGGTATTCTATTGGTTTGGTCATAATTATCTCTCTGGGTTAGCTTTAGAGCGTGTGTATATCCGTCTAATGCTGACACACCTGCAACTGATGAAATAGCCACGACACTTCCACTTGTCCAATCACCTTTAAATAAACTATCAGTGAACGTGCCTGTATTTAATAAATTTGCACCAGTTGCATTAGCCATCGCAATAGTTCTTGCGGTAGTTATATCCTGTTGCGTTTGAGCATCTGATTGGTTTTGTGTAGCATTTAAAGCGCCAGTGTATCCAATATCTGCGGGAGTAGTGTTAGCATTTAATAGCTGAGTATCACCTACAACAGTTCCACCATAGTTTTTAATATTTACCCCAGATTGAGCTCCTACTGTTGCTTGGGGTTCATAGTTAAAATTAGGCGTTAATAAAATTCCTACTGGAGAGTAAGTTGTGCCTAAACTATTGCCTACTGTTTGATTATCATTAATCCAAGCAGTCGACCCAGTACCTTTTCTCCATATACCCTCTAACCTTACAGATGTATAATTTGTTGTGTACGCATATATAGTCCATTTGTATGAATTTATAGGGTTTCCAATTGCTTCTCTGTATACTTTGAATCTGGCATCAAATTGAGTTTGATTATCCACAGATACAGAAAACACACTTGAGCCAATTCCTAAGGGTGAACCACTAGTAACAACCCCACTAATTGATACACGAGCTGAATTAGTATATCTACCTGTAGAAGAACCCAAGTTTGCAGTTCCGTTAAATGACCAACTTGTCCAATTATTAACTAATGTGAAAGACGCAACTTTATACCAGCCATTAGCATTATGATTATTATCAACTTGACAACTAATGTAATATTCTCTATTGGCTGTCGCTAAATCATTACCATTGTATCGTTTTAGTATTTCACTGGAATTTATTACATCAGACCATTGCTGATTAGTATTTAATACAGTAGTATCAGAAGGTTGCCCAGATATATTACTATTCCAAGTTGAACCAGCTGTTGCACCAGCCTCTGAAGGAGCATTTATAGTCTGTAACACATCAATATCAGAATTAGAATAAATTTCTTTCTTTTTCCAAGCTGACCAAGTAGGATAACTAGTTGGGTTAACTTCACGAGTCCATTCTTCAGACTCATTAGCAGCACTGATTGCTGCTAGATAAAATACTTGAGTTGCTCTATTACTAGCATACCAGTGTGTAACTACACCACCATAAGTATCAGGCCAAGTATTATTATTAACTACTTGAAACATTAAGAAAGGTGCTTTATCTAGTGTAGCATATACTGAAGCATTATCTGTACCAGCATAGGCATTATCAGCTAGTGTTTTTACAACATTATCTGTATACGCTTTAGCATTAGCCTCTGCAGTATTAGCGGATGCCTGCGCATCAACTAGATTCTGTGTACCAGATACACCAGTTATAGCATTAGGAGTTCTTACACTAACATTACCAGTAGTATCTTCAGCAATAGCCCAATAGTACATAGTAGCATATTGGTTATCAACATCAGTTAAAGTAGTACCACTAGTAGTACCAATTACCTTTTTAGAAGCATCATTCCAATTATTAACATTAGCACTATATATAGTAGTATGTTTAAAGTCTAAATCAGTAGGATTAGTCCAACTAATTTTTATCTGACCGTCTAAACCGGAGGTAACATTTAGTCCTGTTACTGGATTAGGTGCTGCACTTTTCCCTACAACTGTACCACTAGCACTGACAGTAGTATATATATTAGAATTTTCTATATTAGGATCAGTATACTTTATAGTTGCTGCTACACTAACAAGATCTTGATCTTTAACATCTCTAATAAAATACTGTTCATCACTAGGATTTAAAGTTACTGTTCTAGTTTCGTTAGCACTAACACCAGAGGTAATATTTATAACTAACTCTAACAACGTTCTTGTTTCTTGAGTAGGAGCTGTCCAAGTAACTTTTGCCTGTGGTAATACTGTACCATCTCCAGTTTTATATAAAGTACTATTATCAGAAGTAATAGTTAAAGCTGAAACTGGACTTAAGTCAGGAGAACTAGAATAAGAAGTTGTTGGAGAATACTTTATAGGCTCTAAAGTAGTTTTATCCCAAACATAAGCACTGCTACCTTCTTGTCTTATTTTTAGAACTATTTTGCTATCCTGCAACGACCATGAAGTAACAGAAAATATATTATTTCCATTAGTATCAGACCAACCAAGTCTATCTATATTTACTTTTATAAAAGACCCAACAGGTATTTCCATAACACTAAGATTACAGATTAAAGTTGCACTAACTCCTAGTCTTGCTCTCTGTAAGCTAATTCTAGCTAAGCGTTGAGCATCAAAATTACTAGTAGTAAAAGGATACTTAACACTATGTAATAATTCATAACCTCCATCTTCTAAAATATAATTAGAATGAGTTTGTTTTGGAAAATCACTCTCTTCCCATTTATTAGCAGGATTTTTAATCGTACCAGATACAGTATTTATTAGATTTGCAGAACCTGCAGATCCATCAACAGTAACATCACCAGCTAAATTAGATTCATCTATAGTAAATGTAGGAGTATTATAAGCACCAGGTATAGCTAAAAATTTACCTTGAACATAAGGTAAAGTTCCAGCACCAGCAGCTAATAAGTTTTCTAAGTTACTAATAGGACTTTGAGCTGTATCAACAATACCATTAATAGTATATCTAGGACTCTGTATACGTATATTAGTTACTGTAAAGTCTTGCTCAACTTTAAAAGTAATTACAGTTCTAGTATTATTAGCCTCGTAATAAGAATCTTCTATATAATATCTAGCTTTACTAATAACTTCTTCAGTATTAGTATCTAATAAAGGAGTAGGCTCTCCATTAATAACAGTTTCACCAATTCTAGTATATACTAAATTAGTAGTAGAACCGCCAATAATAATTTCTTCATATTTAACATAGTAATCTGTTTGGTCACCAGTTACATATAAAGTTTTAACATTAGTATTTGTAGAGTAAGGCCCATCAATAGCAGATAGAGTACTACCAGTTAGATTAACTATTTCATCAGCTACATTAGCTGCCTCAATAATATTAGAATTAGATATCTCAGAAGATTTCACTCCAATTCCATACAAGGAGTTATCAGAATTTCCAATTCTACCATAGTAGTTACCACTAGATAGATAATCTCTTAGACATAGTGCCCAGTTATCGGAATATTCCCAAGTACTAGAATCAGTTTCTGATTGTAGGGTAGCCCAATTTTGACCAAGAATTACATCACCAAGAAAAGCTTGTAAAAAAGATAAGAATATACCCGCAGTATGAGCTTTAATACATCTATATGTTTTTCCAGAAGCACTAGTTACTTTATCATCTACAGCATAAGCAGTATTACCAGACCAATTACCTCTATCATTTAATGTAAAATTAGCTTCAGACTGTCTAGGATCAAATACACGTTTACCTCTAATTACACATCTAACTTTAGGTATACCAGAATATAATTCTGGGTCATATTTAAAGCGTAGATATACATATGCAGTATTGGTTAGTATATGGTCAGTAGACCATTGTCTACCCTCAACTGGTTCAGTTCTACCACTACCACTATACGGTACAAAAGGTAAAGTATCACTATAACGTTCAGGATCGAATACAATTGATCCATCTATATTTACTACTCCACCACCCATTTTAAATTTAGAATGGTTACTAAATACCTTAGTTTCATCTATAGTAATAGATGTAGGACTTATAGCAGTTACACCATATGGTTCATAGTATTTTAAATTAGAACTATCAGATATAGATCCAGCATCATATTGTTTATCAACATTAGCTAGAATAAAATTATCTCCAGTAGTTTGATTACCTCTGTAACCAATAAATTCTATTTTATCTTTATATTTATTATCTACTAGTTTTAATAAGCCATTAACAACATCAAGTTTAAATACAAGGTCTTCACCAATATATACTTCTTCTATACCATCTATTTCATGGGCAGCTATTGCAACTGCTAGATTTAAGTAACCACCTGACTCCTTTTGCTCTGTAATACGTCCACCAGATAAATCACTTTCATATTTTAAGTAATATCTATCTAATACATCTAGAAATACTGCAGTACCACCTACCATAGTACGTCCATAAACAATTTTATGTGATTCTGAAGCACTTCTTACTACTAAATTCTGTGAACCTAAATCTTCATTAGAGCTGGGGGCTAAAATTGCTCCAAGTATATAAGCATCTATAATATTAGCTGCTAGTACAGAAAAAAATAGTGCTCCCCCTTGTAAGCCTAAAGTACCTACATAAGCCGCTGCTGGCATATTAAATCTCCCATCTATATATACAATCTTTTAAGTCTACGTAGCATATTCCAGATCCTTCTTTTAAGAATACTACTTTACTACCAATACAAATACCTAGTGATGCTTGTATTCCTTCATTACGTTGTATTAAATCTCCTCGCTTAGCATATGGTAAGCTAGAGTATTTTTGTTTCAAAGCTCTAGAAACCTGGTCCTGCATAGGTTCTGACTTCTGAGCTCTTAAAGCTTCCCTTTTATTTGACCAAGTAGGTTTCCATTCAAAATCACTAATCTTCTTTATTACACTAATTGACCATATAGTACAATCATTTTTACCATATTCAAATTTAAGTGTTTTAGCTTTTTCAATCTCTGAATATAATATTTGTTCCCAATTATCCTTTCTAGTCAGGCTCCCCATACTACTTCCTTATTTACTAAATCTGCAACATTATCAAAGCCTCTATCAGTTCCTAATATTAGTTTCTGAGTACCAGAATTATATCTTTTAACTCTAGGACGTTCCCAGTCTGCTAAAATAGATTCTAACTCTAATGATACATCAGCTGCATTATCTTGTAAGTTTACCTTTAATATAGACATAAATCCTTTAAATAGTAATATAGGATCTTGTATAACAGTATGAGTATCCTTATTTAGTACTGCTAGAGCTAACATAGCATCTCCACCATAGTAATCTTTTGCTAATGCTAGAGCTATGTATGAGGAATCAATACCATTTAACTTAACTGTTAGGTTATTAGACTTTAGTTCCAATGATTCTTCAGTGGAAGATATTGAAGCAATACCCCCTACACCTATATATGTTGCAGCAGGTAGGATATTACTATTAACTAACGTAATATCTGTTAATGAACCTGCAAAGTATTTTTGAAATCGTGTATCTGGGCCAGTACCATCTTTATCTGGGAAATCTAAATATAGTAGTGGTACAGCAACTAACTGATTACTAGTTAGTTGTGCATTGACATCTACATGTAAATTTCTATCTAAAGTTACTGCCATTTTAAAATCCCTCTATACATTCTATACTTATATTTGATAGTAATGCTTCATTATTACTAGTCCATCTTGATTCATTACTAGATAACATCATAGTAACACTATAATCTGTTAAAGTTATAGCAGCGGCATTACTTGGAGATATTCTTATTGGGGGTTCAAAAGTAATAGTAGCATTACCGCTAACATCAGAAGTCACATCTTTAGTAACCATTTTTAACTCACCATTACTAAATTGAAAATAATCTCCTTTTAATAATAGTCCTGATTGGCTCGCTGTCCAACCTGAAGTAGTTACTGTATTCCCTACCTGATTTGCACCATTGACGGTCACCGCGCCAGGGGCGCTGATTGACCCGCGTGGTGCTGGGTGGGTGAAATCGGTAAGAAAAAACCTACCGCTAGAACCTCTCAATTGAGCCAAGAAGGCAGACATGAGTCTGCCTTCGTAAGGCTCTAGGTCACTAAAAGATAATGAACATACCCATCTAGCTCCGGGTATCTCAATAGTTTGAGTACTACCCGATAAGGTACTAGTGTTTATCTGTGTATTATATTTAATACCGAAAGATGAAGAACTAGGTATAACATTTGGAAAGGGTATTGTTGCCATTATCTACGTCTTCCTACAGTTTTAGCCATTGTGCCACCTCTATTTATATTATCAACTATTTCTCTAATAGTATCTTGTTTAATTTGATCTGCATACTGTCTCAATCTAGCTTCACTAGAAGGATCAGCTCCGCTAAAATCATAAGTATTATTTATATTAATATTAGGCTGAGTATTACCTTCTAGTCTAACAGGAATTGATCTATTATCTGGTAATGGAACAACAGCTTCACTATTTTTACCTTCACCAATTAAAGCATTAGTAGGTCTATGTACTATACCACCGGTAGCAAAGTGACTATTTGAACTATCAAATAAAGGTTTATAATTACCTACAGTACCTGGCTTACCTGGAGTTCCACTACCATCACTAACCGTACCTAATACAGATGAAATAATTGAATCAGCGGAACCAACAGAACCACCTACTTGCGAAGCAGTATTTCTGTCAAGAGCACCAATTAATAAGTTAGTAGCAGCTATTTGATCTGCTACTGTAGCATCTCGTTTTACTTCAGAATCAAATAAGGTACTAGCAAACTTAACAATAGCCTGTTTCATATTATCAGCTATTACACTACCAATAGATTTTCTTAGAGTATCTTTAAGACCTTCTCTAAGAGCAACAGCCATTGATCTTCCTTCCTTTTTACCATCCCATTTATTAGATATAATTGAAGATACTAGATTAGAGGTTACATTATCAATAGCATCTAAAGATACTTTGGCAATATTATCAACAGAGTTACCTAATGTTTTACCCATGTCATCTGCTATTATAGCAAATTTAGTACCTACATTAGTCCAGAAATGATTATCACCTAGTAGGCCATTAAAACCGCCTACATATCCAGTATTACCTATATTACCTCTAGATGCATTATTAGCATCGAATATAGCTTTTTGAACATCAAGCTCTTCTTTAGCCTGCTTAAGTCTAATACCTTGCTGTTTAGCTGTTAATAAATCAATTTTTAATTGAGCTTCCTTCTTTATTACAAGGTTTCCAGTTAAATCTAGAATAGTATTATCAAGTTTCTCCTTGATTTTTGTATCCTCTAACTCTTTTACCTTCTTATCTGATATTGATTGTGATAGTCTACTCTGCTCCTGTAGTAAGGCAACAACTTTAGCGGAATCTTGAGATAAATTAGAAGCTAAGGCAATTTGACTCTTATTATTAGCAAGTGCTTGATTTTGTAAATTAAGCCTAGCTTTATCTATAGCCATAGATCTTCTCTGTGCTTCAACTGCTCCTAGTAAAGAGCCTACTGCAACAGTTCTTAAAGCAATTTTACGCTTTAAAGCCTCTTCCTGCGCTAGTATTAGTTGTAATATTAATTTATTGTGCGTAGAATCTTTAGCTATTAATTCTTTAAGCTTATCTGTTACACCATATTGAGCTTCTAAATGTGTTAGCTGTAATTTTAAATCCTTTGTTTGTAACCTATATTCCTCAGATATAGCACTAAGATCACCTTTTTGCTTATTTTCTTGTACTTTTTTAATTTTTTCGCCTAAGATACTTTTATTTACATCAAAATTACGTACTGTATTTATTTGTTTATCTAAACCTTTTAATTCCTTCTTTAATTTCTTTACTGCCAAAATAGGAGTATCTGTATCTTTCAACATACTTAAAAAAGCTTTTCTATACGCCTTAGGTACACTATCTAGGAATGGTTTTATACTATCTTTTGCTTCTTTTAATGAACTTTTTGAGAAAGAAGATAATTCTATTTGTAGTGTCTTTAAGTCATCCCTAAAACCTATAAGGGTATCAGTATTAAGAATCCTTCGGCTATCAGACTTATTATTTAAATCAGATAGTCTTTTATCATTACCTATTATAAGTCCTTTTATAGTTTTTTCCGCACTTTTTAATCTATCTATAGGGTCTAGTAATGCTTTTGCTAACTCTGGATATTGTTTAGCAAGAGCCTTTAATACATTATTATCCCCTAATGCTTTCTCAATAGCATCTGTATTCATAAAAGAAGTAAAAGTTATAGTTCTTTCTGCACTATACTTTGGGTCTATAAGTTTTTTAATAAAGTATGCTTGTTTAGGATCTTTATAAATATAATGTATAGGTAGATTTACTGGTTTACCAGTAATACGATTCAACTCTCTCATAGCCTTTTTAATACCTTCTGCAGCTTTTTTAGGCTCCATAAAAGCATTTATAGGATGTCTAATATAGTCAAAGACACTTAACTTATTTAACTTATCAGATTCTTTTATAATTTTAGATATAGCATCGGCATATTGATGAGCTACTCCACTTATTTTTGTCCACTTAGTAGAGGCTTCTTCTAAACTTTTGGGTATAGCTTTTATATCCTTATTTATTTCCTTATATCTATCTATAGCTTTATCTAATTCTTCTACAGTATCTTGTATAGCGGCAGAATTATTATTAAACTCCTTATTTAATAATCCTAAGGCTTCTATACCAGTACTAATAGTTTCAAATATAAATAATACTAAAGTCATTTTAGATATAGCACTAAAAGCAGATTCCATAGCTTTTGTTAAAAAAACGGTTACTAAAGCTACTCTTTTAGTAACAGATTCTACGACTAAACTAGCCTTAGTGTAGAGACTGGCATCTATACCAGCTCTAACATAAGATTTTGCAACTAAGGATAAAGAGGTTCTTAACTCCTTATATGCCCCTTTTAATGTAGTAGCATTAAGTATAGATACTCTACCTTGTGCAGCTATAGATCTAGCACTAAATGTTAGTTTTTCTTGTTCTGCTACTAATGCTTCTACAGATGCCTTTTTTATACCCATAGCAACAGTTTCTTTCTCAAGAGACTTTTTTTGCAATATAGAAGCTTCTACTATTTCCCCCTTTAGTGTACTTATAGCTGCCTTTTTAGATAACTCACTTTTATCAAACTCACCAGAAGAGCCAACTTTATTAATTTCCTTTTTTAGAGCACTACTAAGCTTAAAAGCTATTTTTTGTTTTCTAAACTGTTTAGTAAGCTCTTCTCCAGTAATCCCTGAGGCCATCATTTTAGCTAAAGATTTAGATATTTCACCATTTTTATTAAGTTTTGGCATTATATCTTTTTGTATTAACTCTCTTAAATCTATACCTGCCTGTTTACCTGTCATGCCAGGCTGACTAGGGCGTATTCTTTCTAAGACTGCAAGCTCTTTCTTTCTTTTGGTTAGTATGTCCATTTTTTCAATAGCACGCATACTAGCAGCTTCTGCTTCCTCTGAAGTCCGTTTTAAAATCTGTTGGGCTTCTTCTCCCATAGTACCAAGTATTGGTATTGCCTTTTTACCAATGGAAGCAATTAATAAGCCAATACCTGCACTCATTAGTGCAGTATTTTTAGAGAAAATTTCTGCTATACCAGTAACTGGAATACTGACTACTTTTACTAAATTAATTGCAAGTTCACTTAGAGAAGCACTTAACCTTGCATATGGGTTAACAGCCTTCTCTACATCTGCAAACTTCTGAGTACCTTGAGTTATTAACTGATTAATTATAGCTTGTTGCTTCTCAAATGTGGTTAGAGTAGTAGCAGTTTTCTTATGTGCATCTGCATAGTCCTGTGTAGCTTTAGTAACACGTAATATAATACCTAATTCATCAACAAGTTCAGGCTCACCTTTAGTAACGGCCTGTATCATTCTACCAACAGATTCTGGTACTGAGCGTCCTAGAGTATTAGCTGCTTTATTTGCGATTTCAGTAATAGTTTCTAGCTGCTGTGCTGTAGCTCCACCACTTAAACCAAGGTTAGCTTGTCTCATTGCTTCTTGGAAGCTTATAGCACCACCTGTAATCTCTTTCATGCTATTAGCAACAGCGCTATAGGAAATACCTGTAGTAGTTGCTAAATCATTAGCAGCTTTTTCCATTATAGATAAATCAGAATTTTGTTTCAGTACTTCATAGGCTGCACTTAACGCAAATACGTTAGCTGCAACTGTAGCATATACATGTACTAAACCACCCATACCTTGAGCCTGTTTGGCAAAGTTAGAGGTAGTATTCTTACTAATATTACCAGCACCTTTTAAATTCTTATCAAGATTAGCTGCTTCTACACCCGCAGCTTTAGTTTCATGATGTAGTTTGTTTAAGTCTTGAGTTACACTCTTAACTTGATTTTTTCCATCTATAACTATTTCTAGTGTTATCTTTTTATTTGACATTACTTACCTTCTTACGCATATTCTCATTAGTAATATTAGTACCCTCACTAATTATAGTTAATATTAAATCTAACATATCTGGTTGGTTAGATACATTGTACATATCTAACAAGAATGGTAGCATACTTAAATCCTTACCCATAGAAGCTCCAGCCATACTATCCCATTTATCTGGTAATATATTGACTATTTCCATAGCCAATTTAGTATCTGTTAGAAAATCATTATATTCTATAGGTATTTTATCTGGATCTACCTGTGAGTTAGTTACCTTACAAATCTCTAAGTATTTTTCTTTACTTATACCTAATGAGCTATTACGCAAGTAGTCTTTTATTCTAGTGCGCTCTTTCTCTAGGAGCCTTTGTTGAAAAGCGAGATATCAGACATAATACTGGTTAACCAACCATCGAATAATTTTGAGTTAGTTACTAAAGTGTAGGCATTTTCCTGTGTGTATTCTAACTCTCCTTCTTCTGGAAGTTCACCATCAGCGATTAATAGAAAGTCTGTTAAATATTCATACTTAAGACCTTTCCATCCTGTTAGAGCTTTATTTACATATAACTTAGTAAATAACTCATCGTCAAGACCTTCTATAGGTGCATGAGTTTTTTGGTCAAAAACAATAGTTTTTGCTTTATCTCCAATTTTTCTAAGACTTTCTTTACTTAGATAAGTGATTTGTACTTCAAAGCCTTCCTTCTCTGGAAATGGTACTGTAATTTGTTTGGTTTCAGCTAGTAAACTGCTAAGTTGCATCTTGTATTTCTCCTATGTCTCATAAATTATATGAATTTCATCACCAGCTCCTGGAACTGATTCCTGGGGTGATACTCCTATATCCACTGTATTCATTTGTCCTACAGTTGGATTTTTTAAAGCTATTTTTCCTTGTGGTATAACTATAGATGCCTTAGTAGAACTACTAGAGCCACCTATACTAAATGTAATAGCACTATTAGTATTAATAGTGTCTAATGTATTGTAGTTAAATAATGTTTTAAGTAAGTCTGAACTACCTAATGTTTTATCATCTAAGTAAAACTTTGCAGCTAGACTAGTAGTTCTGCTTTTATTATAATGCCCGGAAACATCAGATAATTGTCCTAATCTAACTCGTCTTATAGGTATAACACTATTAGATATAGTGAAACTAGCCGATACAACAGCTAAGTTATAATCAGAACCACCTAAGTTTAAAGCTATCGTAGATAGTTTATTACGTATAAAGGTTCTATTATCAAATAAGTTAGGACTACCAGTTAATGTAGTATTAGTAATATACTCTAAATTTAGAGCAAATACTTCCCAAGTAGCTTTTGCTATTGTACTTATAGATAAATCTATCTTTACACTAGCAATAACTCCCCTACTAATTTTATAATAAGTTCCATCATCAAAAATTAGATAAAAATATAATTCTCTTAACTTATTTGTATTACCATTAAAAAAAGATATAGTTGAATCAACTACTGTGTCAGTAGTATCTGTAGCAGATAATGATTCCCATAATAATTTTTCTGCAGATATAACATTACCACTATCTATGATAGGTTTTAAATAAGTATCAAAACTAAAATTAACTCCTGAATACCCAGTATTAAATGCTAGAGGAACTTTTCTAGTAGAAGTACTAACTTGACTAGGTTTACTAGTAATAGCTGTAGTATTTCTATTAAGACTTATTTCTTTTAGTATTGATATTTCATGTGAATTAGTATTAAAGTTAGTAGTATCTTGGGTTGAAACCACTAATCTAACCTTTGGTGATATAACTATGCTCATAAATAATCTCTATAGTAAAAAGGGAGAGATAAAAATCTCTCCCTTAATATCTTAGTTAGTTTGATAAATTACAGTTAGTTCATCTTGGTTTTCAATAGCATCAGCTGATCCTTGGCCAGAGAATGTTATTTCAGTTGCAATAACTGCTTCAATATTAATTGTAGGTACAGCTAATTGTGCTGTTCCTAGGGTAAGATCAACACGTTTAGCATTAGAACCCCCACCAATAGATAATACAAAGTTATAACTATTAGATACAGAATTAATATCTTCTAAAATATCATTAAGTAATGCTGCAGTACCATAAACACCAGTATCTAAATATGCAGTAATACTACCACTTACCTTCCTAGACCCCGCAAATCCTGATAGAGGTTGGTTAACTACACCTAATTCAGCAGGAGTTAGGAAATTCATATTATTTTCAATAGTTAAAGAACCACCAGTAATTGCTATAGTATAATTCTGTCCCGCTGCATCATTAGAAGCATAAACTGCCCAGCTATCACTACCACTAGGAGTAGTATCCCAATTTCCAACAATAGTAATAGTAGTTTCAGTGAAAGAATCAATTACTCTTGTTTCACCTGTAGTACTATCTCGGATATAATCACCAATTGCTATAATACCATCAGTAACAAAGGTAGAACCTATTTCAGTAATTGAATTAACAGTAGCAGAAGTTACAGTGCCTACAGCTAAAGTAGTAGTAGATATATTATTATTACTTAGAGTCATAGTAGACAGCTTATTACGTAAGAAGCTGTTAGCTGTTGTAGCGGGTGTTGGTGTATACGCTGTACCTGCAACCCAAGCTCCAATTGTAGTATGATCAGCAGAAGAAAGTTCAGTTACCTTTGTACCCTTACCAGACCAAGCAATCTGAGCTATATCTTCAATAGCGAAACTAATTTCAGCGGTAGAAATATTAACGTTATCTACTCGATAAGTAGATTTTTCTAACTGGAACCAGAAAGTTAACTTAGCTAGCTCATTAGAATCTGATTCCTCGAAATCTATTAACATACCATCTGCTGTGGTTTGAGTACCTACATCCCTCTGCAAAATAGCAGAACCTGTTACAGCACTAGAGAAATTACCATTAGCATCTACGGCAGCACCACTAGCTAAACTACCCGCTAAAGAAGCCCATAAAATCTTTTCAGGTGCATCTACTACACTATTAGTAAAATCATCATAAGGTCTTATATAGGTTGTTACAGAAACATCTACAGGGTCTTGAGCAGTATTATAAGTTTTTTGCCCACGAATAGGGGTTGTACCCGCCTCATTAATAGATATATCTTCAGTTGAAGTCGCTTGGGAAAAGTTGTACCCATCTAGTACTTTAATTTCCCAAGTATTTGTGTTATTTACGCTTCCTAATAGTGGTACACCATTACTATCTAGAACATCAGCGTTACTAACATAAAGTTTTGTATTGCGCGTTAAATTACGTGCCATATTTAAAATCTCCTAATTAGATAGTTGATTGAAGTATTTAGATTTTTATCTTAACCGTCAATTCCATATCTTACTTGTAATAAAATTTCTCCAATCCTTAGAGGTTCCATTAGACCTTCATCAGTAGTTATACTAAGAACTCTAATATCTTCCGTAAACTTTCCAGTTGAATACTCTAATTCCTGATTAGAATCTACTATAAGCTCTATATCTGTAAATACATCCTCAACATCTTGATCTGATGTTTCACTATTGATGTATATCCATATATGTATTTGTAGCAAACCCCAAGTTAATGCAGGTAAGTATTCTCTCGTTTCTCTGCCTGCAGTAACACACACAAAAGGGAAATCAGTTACTTCGTTCCAGTATTTTAATTTACCTAGCACATTAGTATATAAATTGGAAATATAAGGATTGTTACCCTGTATTTCTTTAAATTTGGATACCAAAGCATCTTTTATATCTACTCTTGAACTCATAATAGATGTAAACTCCTTATTCTCATATTAGCATATATTTCTTTCATAATATCTCTTATAGCACCACTAATAATATTCTCTGGATTTCTACCTGGCCCATGCACCCCTTTAGTAAATACTTCATAAGGGAATCTCATATAAGAATAAGTTATGTCAACCTTTCCATCATTTTCAATAGCTGAAGATACAGAAGCAGTTGTTGCAAACCTATAAGTTCTATTTCTCAAGTAATTTTTATTAGGGCTTAATATATCAGTTGGGGCGTGCATAACTGGATAGATAGAGTGTCTATTATTAGTAGCTAAATATTGTTGTAATAATATAGTCAAAGTTGTAGATAGATTAGTAACGGGTTTAGGAGCTTCATAATCTTCACCATCAAGGTTATAAGTATAGCTATCAACTCCTCTATGCTTTCTTATATTACGAGTTGTTTGTTTCCTTATTCTTGTAATGGCTCTATTGTGAGCTTTCTCTTTACCTAGTTTTGCAATTTCAGCCATTAATTCTATTTTAGAATCAAGAACGTCTAATACATCTGCGGACTTACCATAATCAATACCAGTTAGAATAGCTTCTTTAGCTTTCTTCTCTAGAGCTCTAAACTCATGTCCAGTAGGTGCAGTAAAACTTAATTTAATCTTAGATATTTTATCATTACTTTTTGTCTTTAGCTCTGATACTAAGTCAGGACTTGTAAATCTTTCTATATCCTTAAAATATTTATCTATATTATCTTTTAATCTTGCGCCGGACTGCCTAGATTTCTTTAGTACTAATTCTCCGCGTGCCTCCTGACGTGTATTTAGTAGGTCTTCTTCTGAGAAGTCCTGAGTATATTTATTTATAATACGTTTTGCTTTCTTAAGTTTTTGAGTAGTAGATGCTAGCACAAAATCAGATTCAGTACCAATATAAGGGTGCCCTATGCTATCTACCAATTCAGCTTTAAGTTTTCTAGCTTTTGATTTATCTCCACCTAACATTTTAGAAAGAGTTCTAACACTCACATCTAGAGCAGTAGAGAAAGACTTAACTTCTTTGTCAAGAGTAGCAAATTGTCTATCTAATCCCGCTTTAGCTAATTCAACAACATCTTTCATTATAGTACTCTATATAAATCTAATACTCTTTTGATATGTGGAGGTAATTGACTTCCTGGAGAAATGCCAACAGGGTTATCCATATTAGCACTAGCCATAGATTTACTTGGTTGATGCTCTTCAGCTTTATAGTACTGAACTAAATCCATAGCAGCATTTTTTAAGTCTAAAGGAGTATTAATATAACCACCCTTATAAGTTAATTTACCACTTTTATGTCTTATAGTACTAGATACAAATCCCTGTAATCCAGTATTAGCTATAATTCTATCATTTTCTTCATCTACGAAATAGTCAGTATTTTCAACTAGAGCAGTATATGTAACTCCACCATCAGTAGATACAGCTAGTTCTGTAACTTCTAGTAGGGGAAATTCTACAGGATATATTTCAGAATAATTAGTAGCGTCAAAATACTCTACCTTATCTGTTAGAGAGTAGTCAATTAAGTCTCTATTAGTATATCCCTTTATAAATGAAGTAACAGAACCTATTAGTGAGTTTATAATAGGATCATATTGTTCACTATTAATATTCTTATAATTCTTAAATTCATCAATAGTTATTAAATTTAACATGTATATATTTTCCTATTATAAACTCACTAGGGTTGTTAACCCTAGTGATAATCTAAAAATTAGATTTAAGTAGCTTAAAATTAAGCTCCAGGCCAAACCATAGTTACTACAGTAGCATTAGAACTAAATAGTTCTAGCATACCCATGCGTCTAGTAACAACTAATAGATTAGTTTGATTTTCTACAGAACGTTCACGTTCTACAGAAAGACCCTTATAGTCGCCTTTAATGTAGTTACTCATATTAACACAAATAGCAGCAACTTTATTAGCAGCTTTAGATTCAAATTCTCCTGAAACTATTATAGCAGATCCACCAACTTTACCCACTTGTCCTGTAAGAATAGTAGCTTGAGTACCTACTTTATCCATAGTTAAGAAGTTAGTATCTTCTAATAGGTCGTAATAAACATCGTGAGATACTACAAATACTATATCAGAAGCATTATGTCCATGAACACCCATCTGCTTACGCATAGCACGTAAGTTAGCAACAGTTACAGTATCAACAATAGTACCAAAAGTACCACCAATAGCTAAAGTACGTCCAGCATTAACACCAATAGTAGCTAAACCATCGAATGGGTAACTACCTTCTCCAGTACCTGCTACAACACCATTAACACCACGTAAAAGGGCTTTATCAGAAGATTTAGCCATTCTACGAACAGCAGCATCACGTATAATAGGAATTAATGGAATTAAAGAATCATCTTCTTCTTCATATCCAATAAATTCTTTAGTAGCTAGTTTATAAGCTGTTAGTTGAGTATCATTAAGACCATGTGTACGTGCAGTACCAGAAGAAGTAGCAGCAGATAGTTCACCAACAGCTCCACCAACTACCCAAGTACCATAACCAGCTTCAGGATTTAATGGAATATTTAAAGTAGCACGAGGTAGGGTCATAGTGGTGAATAAATTTTCAACAATTAACTTTTCACGAACATCTTCAAATAGACGAGTTGAGAAACCAATTTCCCAACCAGCAGTCATACCAATTTGGTGAGCACCATCAGAGGTAGTACCAGCTTTTTGAATTAAATCTTGTCCAAACTTAGTATCTGCTACAGGACGATTAAGAATTTTAGATACAAGCATTGCAGTATCAATATCTTTATTAGCTAGGTCAATAACTGAACTTTCTTTATCAGTAAAGGACATTTTTGATTTGTTATAACTTTGAAGTTGCTCAGAGTACTCAGCAATTTCACTCTTAATAGAATCTAGAGCTTCCTGAAGAGTAGTAGACTCATCATTAAAACGCTTTTCAATTTCAGTTTTAAGGTTTTCTACCCTTTCACCAACAACTTCAGTAGTTGTAGAGATAGCTTTTTCTACTTGCGTAGAGACTTCCTCTTCAAGAGCAGCTTTTCTATCAGCTTCTTCTTGCATTTCTTTTTCAATTTTTGCTCTTAGATCAGTTTCTAATTGCTTCTTATCTATGCTTTCTGGCATATTCTTTTCCTCTTTATTTTCTGAGTTGTCATCAGACTCATCCTCAGCTATTACTGTACTAGTGCCCTCAAGAAACTCAGATTTGAACGAAATATATTCGTCCTCTGTTTCAAAAGATTTTCTTACAGAAAATGTGGAATCCGCATTAGCAGGAATGCTAACTACAGATACTTCTAATAATTCGAGATCCTTAATTACAAACAGATCAGTCTCTGTATCATAATCAGCTTCTCGAGTTCTAAACCCTACGGAGAAAGTCTTTAATACTCCATCCTTAATCAGGGAGTAAATTTCTCCAATTGACTTATGTACTTTCGCAACAATTTTTAAACCTTTATTATTAATATAATACTCAGTCATAAGTCCAATAGGCTTGGTGTGGTTGTGGTATGCTAAGATAATGGGATTTTTTAGATAATTGTCTAGACCACCTTTAGTCCAGGCTTCCTCTAAAATTATATCACCTACTCTATCTACTGTAGTAGTATTAGCGTAGCCTTCAATAACAATAAAATCATTTTCACCATTATTATCTGATATAGCTTTTACCTTGAAACCAACGGGGAGATTTAGCATTTCTTTCATCATATACCCTCATTGCTGGTGGGGAGCCCCACCAGTACTAGCATTCGCTGCACTACCTGCAATATTAGCTGGTAGTACTAATCTATCACCTAAACCATCATCTTTAGTATAAGGTTCTAAACGTAACTTATCTCTAGCTTCATTTCTTGTCATAATTCCTGCATTTACCAGAGTTGAATAATAATTACCTATTTCTCTGAGATCAGGTCTTAAAGCCATAATCTCGGCTGTAACTGGTTTTAAATCAAAACCAAAGTACAGTTCAAAACTAGAAATTATCTTATCTAATAATGGCATAACAGTATTTGTGTAGAAAAGTTTTAAATTAGGGGAAATATTTGCGTTATTACCTGAATCTAATAAGATAGGTGGAACGCCTAATGCCTCTAATATTTTTCTTTCCTGCGTTTTAATAGAAGCTGAAAAGTCTAACTCTTTAAAGCTATACTTAGCAAGATCTTCTATTTGGAATCCACCATCTAAAATCAATGGCTTTCTTCCTCCGGTAGACGGGTTGTAATCACGCATCCACTCCAGAATTTTTCTTTGTTTCAATTTCTTAGACAGCATATCTTCTGTTTTTAGTACAACACCTAATATAGTATTGTTTTTAAAGAAGTTATCCTGATAAGTATTCATTCTATTTAGTATAGATATACTATCTACTGCTGATGATAGTCTAGAACTACCTCTAAAAACTGAATCAGCTGAGTTCTCTCTAATATGTATAATTTCATCTGGTAAAAAACTCTTATTGTCATATTTATATTCTTTTATAAAGTTTCTTTTATCAGGAATAATCTCTACATTAATAGCTGGTAGTACATATATATCAGTACCATCATAATATGCAAAAGCATTACCCTCTAGAATTAAATCTGTTGCTAATTGACGTTTTAATTCCTGAGCACTTAAAAATCTATTAGATTTAAAATTTAATAAAACTTCTAGTCTATCTTGCCTAACATAAGGAGCCACAGGAGTTACTTTAGGAATTCTACCTTTAATATCAATAGGAAATTCTGCTAAAGAATCTGCTATAAGGTTAACTCCGCGGTTAACTACTTCTAGACCTTTATATGAATCTACATGTGTATAAGAATATCTGGAGGTATATTGAGCTTGACTACCTTGTTCTATAGCTATAGATTCTTGTGCAGGGTTTAATTTCTCCTCATATTCAGCTTCTAAATCTGTTATTTTCTTCTGAATAAGTTTTGCTTGCTCTTCTTCAGAAGGTGCTCTACTAAACCATGCCATATTCTTTCTCTCTTCTCATATCACACCAACGTTTTTGTTTGCTAGCGGTACTTAGTGGTGGTGCTTGACCATATATTTTGTGTAATCTCTGCATATGATGGAATTTACATAGTGTAACAACTTCATTATATATTTCATTATACTTATCACTAATGAAATCATCTCTAACATCTAATACATCTTCACTAGACTTTATAGTTATGTTATTGTCTTTCTTCCACTGTTCCCACATTAAAGTCATAGAATTAAAGTGGTGCATTTGCAATTCTTCTATCTTTCCACAGATATAACATTCGAAATCCTTTTTATATGCTGCCTTAGCACCATCCCTGACATATTTAACTTCATCCCTTAGTAATTTAGACCCCATAACTATTTCCTTTTATAAATTTCCAGCTATAATATCTTTTTCTGTTTGTGTTAAAGGATTAATTCTATCTGCATCAGCATCTGTTAAATTAACCCATTTATTTAAGTATACTACAGAAGGATCTAAAGCTATTGTATATGGGTCTAACCCACCATCTTGCTGTACAAAAATAGTAGTACCATTTTGACGTATTCTACATTCAGTTAAATTATCTTTTACAGTTAAGTCTGCACCCCCAGTTACATTTAAGTTACTATCTTGTTGGCAAGCAGTTAAAGTTAATAATAAGGCAGTGATTAATATTTTTTTCATTTATTCTATCCTAAGAAGTCCTTGCCCAACTTTAGTATTACCTAAATTGGTAAGAACTGTTATGGTTACTTCATACTGCTCATTTGAAGTACCACCTGATATTCGTAATTGTGCAGTTGATCCAGAAAATACTGTAGTATCTAATACAATATCAGAAGAACCACTAATTCTACCTAAATTAGTAAAATCAGTTAGCGATATTGCTGCTATTGTCTCACCCGTGCTCATACGTTTTTCAAAATTCATATCAAACAATATAGATTCTGTAGATAATTTAGTTAGTTCTTCTAATATATAGGCCATAAGTTACACCGTTTGTCCACTTTCTCTAAGAGTATAAGTTGAATTTGTAGCTGCTTGTCCGGCTGGTAAGTTAAGATGTAACCATACACCTTGGGCACTATTTGCACTATGATTTTGGGAATTAGCTACATTTAAAGTAGCGGAACTCCAGTTACCTGTTGCAGCTACTGGTTCTGTAATTCTATTAGTTGCAGAATCAGAAGCATCTAGGGTAGAATCTAAGTAGAATTCAACATTAGCAGCTACACCCCCAGCTATTTCTGCTATAGTAGCATTAGTTAAAGCTAGTGTAGAATTTTCATTTTTAAAGAAAATTTTCTCATACATATCTACAGCTAAACCTCCTACTGCTTCTGAACTAACATTATAAAAGGGTCTACGTACACTAGTAGTACCAGCTTGCATAACTACTAAGTTAGCCTTTGAAGTAGCTTCTTCTATTGTCACAGCTCCAGCACAAGCTGCACTTAGAACCATTTTTAGAACTCTTTCAAATGTAGTAACTCCAACTACTGGAGTAGTGCCTGTTAGAGTATATACTTCAGTAGCTATACTACCATCTACTAAACGTCCTGTTACGGTTAACGTTTGGGTAGTATCTGCTGCATTACTAGATACTACATCTAAAGTATCTGATGCAGCAATAATATCTGTAAAAATTATTAGTGTAGTTGTATCTATACCACCACCTTGTGGGGAAGTAATATTGTCTTCTTGCATATTAAGACTACCATAAACTACTATATCAGTATCAATTACTGGCATTTTATTGTTTCCTCTATTTATCTAATCATCTTGTAAAGAGTCCAAGAGTTATTTATCTTGGAAAGAGTCCAAGAATTATTTGTTTTTCTTACTGTCCAGGTTGCTTTAGTACCTTGATAAAAAGTAATAGCTAAACCATCCCAATCAACTAGAATATTTTTATTTATACCAATTGATTCTAGCCAAGCAATTGGGTTTGTAATTGTAGTTGTTACTTTAGCACTATTTTCGATAGCTAATATTATACTAGCATCTATATAGCCCTTATATTCAATAGACATAGCCTTAGCTGTATCTAAATAACCCTTAAATTCTATTGATACTAAATTATCAGATTTAATACCTTGATTATTATCTATAGGTATAAGTCTAGAAGTATCATAATTTAAGATAGCTTCAATATTAATCAATTCATTAATATTGATATTGGAGTTCCATTGAATATTTTGTGCTCTAGCATAATCTACTTTAGCACTCCAACTAATAGGTATATCTCTAGTTACATCCAAAGGTATAGCAACTGCACCCTTCCATTCTATAGGAATAAGATTACTAGCTTCTAAGTTTAGATTATTAGTAATAGGTATTAGTTTATCAACACTAACATCTAATGCCCAATTTATATCTAAAGAACCATCTACTATTAAAGATTCAATGGTAGATATTGGCATTGTACTTAACTTATCAATACTAGTAGAAAATTCTATTGGAATTAATCTTTCTGCATTAAAGTTATTACTAGAACCCCAAGTAATAGGTATTAGTTTACCTGAATCTACACTTAAAGCCCAGCTAATAACATTGTCTTTCTCAACTTTTAAAGCTTCAGCCCATTCAGTAATAAGTTGTTTACTACTAATTGTAGTACTAGAGTTTTCAATGTTTTCAGTTTTATCTACTGTAGTAGTACTAGAACTTTCAATGTTTTCGGTTTTATCTACTGTAGTAGTACTAGAGTTTTCTGTAAATAAACTAGTATCTATTTGTACATCTAAGGTATTTTCCGTAACAGATGTTCTATCTAGTGTAGTAGTACTAGAGTTTTCAATGTTTACAGCACTAGTAATATTTAGAGTAGAAGACCAATCAATAGCTAATAATCTATTTACATCTAAAATTGTAGCACCTTTCCATTCTATATTAATTAGATAATTATTAACTAAATTACTAGAATATTCTATGCTTGCAACTCTACTAGATAATGTATCTAACATTGATTCTATAGTTAGTAGTCTATCAGAGTTTATTTTATTTCTATATTCAACCTGGGCCAATCGGTCGCTTGCGACCCAACCGGCCCAGTTGATCGGTGTACCTCTATCAGCTGTTACTGTAACAGTACTAATAGTACCAGTAGGCCTATGTATCCTTATTCTTGAAAGTCTCATTAAGCCTCCTTAATTACTATTCTTATCCGACTAGGGCGCATAATATCACTCCGGGATTAAGAATTGGTATTGATTTTGGTAGATACTTTCAACTTCATCAGGTGTTAATCCTTTATTAAAAACCCCTACGCATCTAAAATTTCCCGCTGCATTTTCGTTAGCGTTATTACTCAAATAACTCCTAGTTCCAATATTTATAGGCGCTATTTCGTTAAAATCAATATCGTTTATTGGTGCGCTAGCTGTTGTATATAAGTTTCCATCCCTATAAAATTTTACTTCTCCGCCTATTCTAGTGACTGTAAATTGGTGGTATTTTTCATCAAATAATAGGTAGCCAGAATAAGATGGTATATCCCTATAATAAGTTGAACCTTGAGCAGCATAAGCAAATCTTGCTTGGGAGCCTGTACCATTACGGGTAAAGTTCATAGCCATATATGGTGGTGACCAGCCAGTTTTTCTAGATGGGATACAAAATAAGGGGGCGTATACACCTTGAGTCGCATCCAGCGCCACATCAACAACTATAGTTAAATCATTCTTTATGAAATTATAAATATTATTTTCATAAACTTGATAATCACCAAGTGTGCCAAGTCTTAAATGTTTACCTTGCGGTGAAGTTACTTCAGTAGCTCCAGACTCAGCAATATTCTTTAACCCATCTACTAGATTCTTTGACGTAAGATCAGGATATGCCAAGAACCCAATATTAGCAGCCAATGGGTGATCTGGATCAATCATAACATTGCCCGTAGGCTTTCTTCTAGGCTCAAACAATTCAGGCATTTCAAAGCGAGCATCAGGTATAACATAATCGCTTCCTGAAGCTGGAGTTTGAAACATTCTTAATGGAGATGATGTTGGTTTGAGGAACTGATAGGGATCTTTACATAATGCGCTTACTTCGTCATTAGTTGCTGCTGTCTTAGATAATATCGTTAAATAGACAGGATCCTCTGGTCCTACTGCCGACACGTGATCACCACCGCATACGGTCGATTTACTGAGGGCATCATCTTGTATTATGATAGACCCACTACAGTTATCTGATCGCAATAGGTCAGCGTTGCCACCAATAAGCCCTGCATAAAGATGTCTGCTAGAACCATCCCATGTCATTGCAATCAGAGCAAATCCATTTTTATATGCCGAAATATCCTGGTCTTGTGCGGCAGTCCAAATATAAGTGCCATTAGTATATATTAATGATCTGATATTTTGTGTAGATTTCATTCCCGCAAAAGCGATTCCACTACCAGACGCGGTAGTTTGTCTAAAAAACTCATTTTCAGTACCCGCCGAATTTTGGAAATTTCCCAGACTAAAATCCACGACGGTTATGATTGTTAATTCATTTGCACCATGAAAACTGAAATCTGTAGGCGCAAACTTGACACCGTTGTCAATATGCTGGGTAGCCTCTATTTTTAACGCATTTAACGTAGTTTGATTCCCAAGTTGATATTGATAATTATTTAATAGGTCTAGCCGATCAGCCCATGGCCCGATGACCATAGCATCTTTTTTAAAAATTCTTGATATAGGATGTTCCCAATCAATCTCAACTGCACCAGTAGGCTTACGACCTTCCATCAGGTCGCCATCAAGAAATTTAAAATCAGGTATTGTATACTGATATCTGTAATGGTTTACATACTGATCAAATCCAATATCCCAGCTTGCGCCTCTTGGGTCGCCTTCAAAGTCAGTGGTAAAATCAGTGCTTAAATCTATGCCTACACCAATAAGACTTGATATTGATGTAAGTGAAAAATCACCAGCACTAGGGACAACAAAATCTACACCGTCAACAACTGAAACATTATAAGTCCAATTAGTACCTAATGTTTCACTAGCATTAGATGTAGCATTTGAATCAACTACAGCACTAGGATCAGTTACATGATAAGCGTCATTACAATTTACAACTACATTATTTTTAATAATTGGGCCAGTACCAGAAATTCCAGTAGCATAAACACCGGACAAAAATCCGTGAATTGTGTTATTGAGTATAAAAGCTGAATAAGGCGAATTGTTTAGGTAAACAGCATATCCAGCATTACTACGGTCTGAGTAAAATAGATTGTTATAAACTTTAGTGCCAGGAGCGCCACTATAATTTATCTGTAGAGCTCTTGGGTTTGAGCCATAACCATAATTAACAAATATACAGTTTCTTACTATACAGTCTGAATTTTGTATAGTAACGCTGACATTACCTGACTTAGCCTTATTATCATACTGTACAGCATCTACTAGGCTATATTTAGGTAGCGTCATGTATTGTTTATACGTAGCACCCGAGACTACCTTATATTTTGATGCATCGAATAATTTTGAACTAGCATCACCAATTAGTTCAAAATTATTAGAGGAACTAGTATTGGTAAATGCCAAGGTTAGTGCTGCAGTTAGCACATCTTCCGCTACACCAGAGCAGTTTAGTGTAGTTTTTCCTGCAATAGATAAATCTGCTTCTACAGTTGTTCCAATAGCAGCATCAAAAGCAGCTATTGAAGTAAAGTCTGGGCTGCCTACATTATCTGTATTTAATGTATATACTGGCATATTACTGAACCGTGCCCGTTAATCCAGTGGCTTTAACTAATTGTGTATATAACGCGCTTTTTAGATCAGCGTATTTACTAGCACTCGTCCCCATTTCAAATTCTGTAATGGCGTCAATAAAGTCTTGCCCTGTTACAGAAAGCATTAAATCCTTTACTATAGGGGAAAAAACACCATTAACAAGTATTCCTTTATCGAAGGCAATATGTGCTGTTTGTGTCTCATTATCAACCGCAAAACTATTAATTTCTAATGTATCAATAGTTTGTGATATTACTTCATTTGTATCTAATATTAATGGCATTTTAAACTGCTCCTAATTGTTTTCTATTAACATTACCTGATAAATCTACACTATGCTTCCTTCTTGCTCGCATTCCAAAATACGATTGTTTTAGCATTGATATACGTAGACGCTTAATAGCGAATAAACTGCGGGGATATTTATCCCTTAAGGTTAATGGCTCTGATTCTGTCAGATAATCATAATCAGCTTTTGATCCGGCTACCTGTACAACAGCAAATGGGTACTGTAACTCAGCACTACCAAATACATGAGAATCCTCTGCTACCATTACAACATCACCAATTTTATAACTTACGCTATCATCGTTGACATTATAATTATCACGCTGGAATACTAATAACTGAGCCATTATGCTGCCGCGCTATAAGACCTAGCACGTATAAATAATTGGCAAGTAACACTTGATCCTGTAGTATTTTCTAATAAATAAGTATCATTCTTATCAATATTGGCTACGCCACTAAGATATATTTGATCAGCCACAGTAGTTAAACTAAAAGACCCTACATACTTACTCTTGTTTGTACCACTAGGAATTTCTGCTTGATCAACGCCATCTCCGCTTCTACGGTACAAATTGACAGTACCGGCGGCTACTGGAGCAACTGTTACATCTAATTTAAAATCAATTAACGGATAACGGTCATTAGCAGTACCAACACCAGTTGATACAGTACTTGATTCTACGCTAAAGGCTGTATTCAAAATAGCCGCACTTGCAACAATCGAGGAATACGCACTTTCTACTTGTATAGTTTCACCACTCATAATTAAAGTCCTCTAGCTAAATTAACATAATAGGCAGTCACATTGCCCAACCCTAGCTGAGTCGCTCTGCTAACTGTAGCTGTAGATAAGCTTAAAATATAAGCCTTATCTATTGCATCAAGCAAGCCAGCAATAATCATATCGTCAATAATCTGCACTACGCGCGGTTCAACCCCAGTCAAATTAAAATCAACACTCTGCATTGATTCTATAACGTCGATAAAGTCTTCCGCACTAACATCAACAGATTTCTTTATAGCGTTCCACTTTCCACTAATAAGCAGATACGATTTAACATCATGCGTTGATACAGATATCTTCGTAGCAATATTCACTGTATTCAGCAGTGCTGCTGCATCTGCGTCAGTTAACGCCACGTACTGAGCATTTAGCAGCTCAGCTTTTAAAATTTCAAAATTCATAATAATTACCTTTATTGGCTATATTGCCTTGAACTCTAATTGCTCAATGTTGTATTATAACAACTAATATGTATCACACAAAAATAAGTATAATGTACTATATCTACATTAGAAATTACACCTAGATTTTATTTATTTAGTACTGCATGAGCACCTTTTGCTCCAACTTCTGAAGCTGAGTAAACACCAAATGCCCACATAATAGAATTAGTCCAATCACTATAACTTACGGCTGTGGCAACACCTACAATACCAAATAGCGATAGTATCCAAGCTAATGTAGCTAAGATTGCAAAGCTAAGGAGGAATTTCCACCGAGTATTTCTTGTAGGTATCTTTTTACTCTCTTGTATTTCTGTTTTATCCATGATTTAAACCTCAAATATAATGCTAATAGTACAGCCAGTAGTGCACCTATTGTACTGTTAGACCCGTTACTGGGGTTGGGTTCGCTACTGGCACTGTAAAATTTACAGAAGTACTTTGTGCACTTTCAAGTAAATTATTATCTACAGCAGTCATAGCACAACTATAATCACCTGCAGCAAATTGTCCTACAGGAGCAATATATTCATATGGTGGCATCCCAACATTTTGAATATCTATTGCACTCATGCCGGGGCAGTAAAGTTTGAATGATTTTAAATCTGTAGCTGGATTTAGAGTACTACCATTAGTATATTCTACTGGTGGAGTCCAAGTAAACTTTGGCTGAAAGGGTAAGTCTGCATAAGCAACATTTATTGCAGATAGCAGAATTAGTATTTTTATAAAGTTTTTCATATTATTTTAACTCTGGGTTAGATATTGCAGTACTATTACTAGCTGCTTTTATCGTAGTATTATCTATTTTATCATCTAACTTATTATAATACTGTGTCAATTCTTTTATACGTTTATCAACTTGAGAATATCTAAAATCAATTTCACGTTTAAGTGATTCATCTAAGAAATCAATACCTCTAGTATTAGTTTGTACTCTAGAAAATAGTGTTTCTGTATTGCGTAATCTAGTATCATTAGCTTTTGTAGTTTCTTCAACTCTAGAAAGGTCTCTTACATAACCACTGCCAAACATAGATAGCACAATCAGGCCAACTGCGGCCCAAGAGGCCCATATGGCCATATGCGGTTTATTATCATCACTTTGTCTTTCAAACTTATGGTATAAATCTTGAAACCCAGAAGAAATACTAGACTTAATTTCAGACATATTCTTTTCAATATGTTCAACCGCTGTTTCTACAGCGACTAATCTTTCTTCAATTTTACTGTTTGCCATAAAATCCTCAGCTTCTGCACGTCTATGCCTCTCTCGTCTTTCAATCATATTAATATCCCTAAAAAGAGCTAAGAATTTCTTAGCTCATAAATTTTTCATCTATAATAATTATTATACCAAAAATCACTACCCATGTCAAGTATTATTTTCACTTTCGTAAAAATTTCCACCCTTTTACGCTTTTGGTTATTCCACGTGAACAGTTGCTGACACTCATTACGCTTACCCCACACGCCGCAGCGGCGGCCGACTGGGTCTTAAACTTAAATTTTTCTCCACTAGAAATATTTTCTGCAATTATGCTTATACCAGCTTCGCCTTTTCCTTTAGGAGTACTTTCATCACCATCTGTTAAATATCTACGTTTTTTCAATTTTCAATCCCTCCAATACCATCCATATTAGGAGCATAGCTGTATAATGCGTATCTAAGCGCATCAGAAATATGCGAATACTCATCATGTATTGTATCTTCTTTAACTCTATTTGGTCGCATATCCCATCTATAGTTCTGTAAAGCAGCTATAGTATGTGTACAAGTAGGGGCTACAAATAATCTATCCCAATCAACTAGAGAACTAACATAACCAATACCATCAAGTTTTGACTTATTAGCTTTTGTACAGGTTATATCATAATCGTAAGCTAAATCCGCGCGCGTTTGGGCCGCCGATGAGTCAATGTAGACAAAGTCGGCATCATATTTATCAACTAGACGTTTTATCTCGGCGGCATGTACGGAAGTAGCTTTGCCAACTGCGAGATATTCGTCAACTACATACGCTGTATGCCCGTCTGTCAAAATTACCACAAGGGCCGTCGCGTCGCGAAATCCCATATCTAGACCACAGATAACCTCCCAATCAGGATCAGTTTCTACTACTCTAATATTATCTTTATTAAATTCCCAAACTAGACCTTGATTGACTGTGAATGAGCAGTAGTATTCTTGTTCAAATTCTGCTTTTGACATTCCATGCCTAGCATCTTCAATATCTTCTAATTGCGCTCTAGGATTATCTTCTACAGTTGATTTTATTGAAGCCCATCCAGCCCATGCAGATTCTACGCTAAAGCCACGCATATAAAAATCATGAAACCAGTTCATTCCACGTGGTGTACTGATAAATATGGCCTTACTATTAACTTTGTCCAATGTAGGTCTCAACTGGACATTAAATATATCTTGTCCAAATTTATCCAGCGCACATTCATCGAATAAAATTAAATCATAAGAGCGACCTACAACAGAGTCTGCCTGTGAAATACTACCAATTCTAATGCTAGAGCCATTTTCTAGTTCCATGACTCTATCTTTAGCATTCATCTTAGTAACTTCGATACCAAACTTAAGTATGATTCGCTTTTGCTCATCCCATGAAATACTTGCTAGAGAATAATTCGGTGCCATGACTAAAACTACAGAACCTGGGATTAGGGTTACTGCATGTGCGATTATATTTGCGATGAAAGTTTTTCCTGTTCTTCTAGAAAGAGCTCCTACTACAAATCTGTACTTTGGATCATTTATAGCATTTATTAAAGCTATCTGTGGGGCTATAGGTTCAATATCATGTATTTTAAGGATATTTTGAATGGGTAATTTTAAAAATCTCTTATCTAGAGGAAAGTCTGTAATCTCTGTACTAGATATATCATCTCTGCTTATTTGCATTATATTATGTCCTTATCTGTCTCTAATATCTTTTGCATTAGAGCGGTGTAATTATCACCACCCATTTGCACTGGCATATTAATTTGTTGGTTTTTAACACTAGCAGCACTTTCTTTTTCTAGCTTTAAGTAGTCCATGCGCATTTGATGCTGGAAGCGTAGTATCTCTAGGATATCTTTATTACTTCCTAGGCCGGTTTCGTTCATCTCTTCGAGTTTCATATTAATAACATCAGTCATTACGTCATTAAGTCGGTCGCGTTGCATGAAGCCCTGTTGTAAAAAAATTGCATCAATATATCGCTTAACTTCTTTTTTATCTAGGATAGTAACAACCTCATCTTGGCCTATACCTAGCGCTTTGGCAGTACTAGCAATATCTAAATGTTTAACATATTCAGTTGCTACTTCGAAAATTTCGGGGCTAATCTTATAATCTTGTAGAGGATTATCACTCTGGTTAATAATTTCATTCATACTTCTATTATACACGTTTAACTCGCGCGTGTCAAGAAATTTTTTTCGAGGTGTTAAAGTTGGGGCATTTTAACGTGTGGGGCGATCTTGTGAAATAGGCTGATAACTGCATCTACACCTAGTTTAACTCCAAAATTCTTGTATGGTACACGTATGCGAGACAAAAAGGTCATAAAATAGTCTGATAACTGCATCCACGCCTAGTTTAACTCCAAAATTCTTGTATGGTACACGTATGGGAGACAAAAAAGGTCATAAAATAGTCTGATAACTGCATCCACGCTTAGTTTAACTCCAAAATTCTTGTATGGTACACGTATGGATGGGCTGGGGGCAAAAGAGGTATAAAATAGTCTAATAACCGCCCTGCCCATAAGTTTATTTTATGGGCAGGGCCGGGAAGCTAAAATATCTCGCGGATTACATCCTGAAGAAATTCGATCTCACGAAAATTCAATATAAAATCTCGATCTGTTAAGGTTTGCAGGATAACAGATAGAGAACCACACGCCTGCAATTTTGCGTTAGGCGTTTTCCCTCCCAGATTATTTATTGACCAGTGCAGATGCTCAAAAATAACTTGATACGCCGTGTCCAGATTAAAACTGACTACTGTATCAGGAACATATTTTGCTGTAGCTTTCATCACTTAATACCTCCATTAACAGGGTAAATAAAATTAAGTAATTCTAAATGCAGATCACGGTCGGGGAAGTCGCCAGCGTTGCGGATAAATACTTGGCTTTGACTGGTTATTATTCTATCGTCATCAAGTGTAAGACTGAAGACAATCCCAGCTTTATTGATGCTGTAATAGTCGCCCTGATAGGTAAACATAAGGGCGTTACGACTTTTGTGATAGCGTTTTCCTGCGCTTTGCTCCGGATCACAACAAGGCAAGTCACCTAAAAACTCAAAATCTGCAATCTTTGCGTCTTTGCCAAAGGCAAGCTTCAAGCCTGTAACTAAATTAGAATTTTTCATAATGTTATACTCCTACGATTGATAAAGCTGAAATTAAAACTTGATAGCCAACATAAACTAGCAAGCCCGTATAAATTGTGCGAAAGTCCAACAAAAATTTTAAAATGTGTTTCATTTTTTCGCCCTCTGGTTCGCCTGTTTGATAGCCTCGCGGCTATACTCTATAGCCAAGTTCGGATTGTCACGGATAAAAAATCTAGCATCTTTTAAAGCGTTAAAAGATGTTATGACCTGTTTTGTTTTAGCATGAATAATTGTGTACATTTTAGATTGCCTCGTTTTTTAATTTAAAAGAAAGTTTAGCGGTCAGATTATCCCGCTTGCCTATTTTATAGCTAATCCTGCTAATATCCAGACCGCCGCCAATTATGCGCCCGCGTTGCGCTCGACTATGCCCAATATTAGCGGCCTCCCTCGTCAAATTCATTCCACAACCATAAAGATACAGGACTGGGCGAGTATTGCAAGAGATTATTGAAAATAAATTGAAAATAATTTGTTCCACAGGTAGCGGACAGGAAAAAAGTGTCATATCCCTCAGGCCTTCTATATGCCCGTTTAAGCGATTTTATGATACCACCTTATACTGCTATCAGTTCGCCGAGATAATGGAAATTTGAGTTTTCAATATCCCAAAAGAGATATAGGTATATCCCAAAAGAGATATATTAGTTTTACTAATAGGTGTATAAATAAATTTTATGACTTAAGGTCATAAGTAAATTTTATAGGGATATAAATATAACTAATTAGAAAGTTGGCATGATTTATGCTAGAATGATTATCTAGCAAGAGTTGTGCCAATTTTCAAGCTGGCACGAATTATGCTATAGCAAGAATCATGCCAATAAGCTCAGTTTATGATGATTTTGCTATAAGCTCAGTTTATGACGATTTTGCTATAAGCTCAGTTTATGACGATTTTGCTATAAACTGAGTTTATCACGCTCGCCCAAAATTTGCGCCTAGTGCCCCCCTTTCTTTAAAAATGGATTTTTACATGCTTGACTAGACATATATTTTATGTTAGCATTAGTTTATATAAAACGCATTTTGCGCCGAAAAATGATCGGCTACTTTAATTATAGCATATATTCCACAGGTATGCAAGTATTTATTTAAAAATAAATGACGCGCAAATTGCGCCGAAAAATGATCGGCTACTTTAATTATAGCATGTATTACCGTTGCCTGTCAAGTACCGTTTATCAATTAATTTAAAAGGGACACAGTGAAAAACTACTCTGGAACTATTAAATAATGCTTGACAGTGGAGCGGAAAATCTATATACTGATTGCATCAGGTATGAACCGAGCAGCAGAAAGCAATGAAAAATAATTCTTTACTTGCAAGCGAATATCTGATAAACTATTTAAATCATGTACCGGTAGGGATTAGAATAGCAATTCCATAATTATACAGCTATAATTCGACTTGAATGTATATGATTTATTTTTAAATAATGCTTGACAATCGACAAGGTTTAATGGTATTATTTACTCACTGGTTAAGTAGTCGGCCAGTTCATAAAACGACTGCAAATTTAATAGGATACTTTATACTATGGCAAAGCAAAAAACTGTAAACTATGACGCTGATACAATGGCTCGCATGGAGGTGATTTATCTCGACGCTGAGAAAAATCATCCTGATATTCTTGACCCTTATCTTGCACAGCAAGAGGCAGTAAAAGAAATTCAGATAATGACGGGCAAAAGTCTTGCATCTATTCGTTCAAAATTGGGTGATATGGAAATCTATAAACCAAAACCAAAAGTTGTAAAGAAAGGAGGCAAACGTGTAACTAAAAACACGCTTGTTACCCGACTTGGCGAGGGCGACCCTGCACAAAGCGAAGGGTTTTTCGACTCCATCGAAGGTTCACGATACGAAGTGATCGAATACGTTTTAAACCAGCAAAAACTAATTGCTGAACTTGAGCATACTCTTTCGCTGGAAGGTGTACAGGACGCTATACAGGCCGCGCTTGAAGTGGATGAAAATGCCGCTACTGAGTAAAATTGCTTTAATCTCTGGGATACTAGGCGCATGCCTAGTATCCTTTGGGATTCCAGCAGGATTTTTTCTGTTTTTACTATCTGGTTTATGTTCGGTTTATATTTTCTATCGTATTAAAAATGGCGATATGCTGATACTTAACCTTGTTTATTCCCTGATAAACATTAACGGAATTATCCATTACTTTTTTTAAAATTAGCTTTACATTGTGGCCAGTATAATGTTATACTGGTCATGTGTTAAACAATAGGAAAAAATTATGTCAGTTACAAAAGAAATTTCAATTAAGGAATTAAATGCTTTAAAATCATCCATTGACGGACGTCTTTCCCGATTGCGTAAATGTAAACCTCGATTTGACGATGACTGGGATTCATCGCCTACGCCAATCGAAGCAATTGGGGTTTTTTCAGAAGAAATAGACGTTATAGAAAAAACCTTGCGGAAAATGCAAGATAGGGTTAATAATGCAGAAATTACCATTGAACTGTAAATAAACCTTGACAATAGCACAAGGAACGTGCTATTATCTTTATATCGAAGCAAAACAGGAAAAGTTATGAAAGTTGATAAACGTAAACAATACTTTTTTATCTGTGATACTGAAACAACAACAAAAGATACTATAGCAGATTTTGCTGGTATCATTGTTGATAAAAAAGGTAATATCTATAATCAAATCGCGGTGCTTGTGGATGGGCATTATGGAAAGCATGAGCTATTTCACGATGTTAGAAGCGCGGAAGAAATCTGGACATTAAAAGGATTAAAACGTCGCAATGATATTTACAAGGGTATGCTAAACTCCGGTAATCGTATGCTGGCAAGTGTAAATGCTGTGAATAAATGGATTGAACTAGCACAAAAAACATATAAAAACCTTGTTTTTTGTGCTTATAATTCAAGGTTTGATTTGGGCAAAATGAAAAAAACAGGTATTCATACGGTACGCGATTTGAATCCTGAATTAAGTTATAAGGAACGCAAAATTGAACTAGACAGACTTGAACAATCAGACGTTAATGTTCACGGATTCCATGATTATCTGTGTTTAATGAACGCGGCACAAAATAAAGTGGAAGGTTCTCGCGATTATGTACAGCATTGTATTAACCGAAAATGGGTTACTCCAAAACTCAATTTAAGGACAAATGCGGAAGCAATGGCCGAGTATGCCGTCGGGCATGAACTGCCAGCAGAACCACACACTGCACTTGAGGATATATTATACTATGAATTGCCAATTTTTGAGTGGCTTTTGAAAGGAACAAGTTATAAAAAACTAAATCAATCCGGCAATAATTGGCAAAATTTTCAGCTAAAAAATCTAGTTGTTCCAAAATAAACCTTGACACTAGCACATGGAACGTGCTATTATCTTTATATCGAAGCAAAAACAGGAAAAGTTATGATAAAGAAAATCTATATATTTGACATTGACGGAGTATTACTTGACAGTTCGCATCGCTACCGTGTCAAGTCTGATGGCAAAATTGACTTGAACCACTGGCGCACGAATTGTGTAGAATCTGAAATTATGAAAGATGCAGAATTACCAATGGCGAGTATTTATAAAAAGTTATTGCATAAACCCTCTACTTATGTTATAATCGCTACAGCGCGACAGATGACACGCCATGACTTTAAAAGCATTGAAAACACTATTGGTATGCCTAATCATTTTATCTATCGCAAAAAAGATGATAACCAATCTGGTACAAGTTTAAAATTAAAAGGTATAAAAAAGTTGTTGAATCTGAAACAATTTTCTGGTAAAATGGTCACACTGTTTGAAGATAATATTGATTATCTTTATGGCCTGACTTCAAAGCTGAATTGTGAACCAGTTTACATTCACTCGAAACAGGGATTTTAAAATACTCAAAAGAAAAAATACCCGCGTGAAAAAAAGCGGGTATTTTTTCTTTGCCTGCGATAACCCAAATGAGAATCATTCTCATTTGGCTGCGCCGAAAAATCCTCCGCGTCAGCGGAGACCTTATTATACCACAGGTATAAGCTTCTTGTCAATATCCCTTTGTGGATATATACAAATTAATTGTATTCTGGTAATATATCTATATTGAAACTGGAGAAAGAAATGAAAAAATTATATTTAATAAAATGCGATACTGCTATTGATTATTATACTCATTTGGTTTATAGTCCTAATAAACCTAAAATAATGAATTTTGAATCAGTGGTGGAACTACCTAGTAATCTATATGATTTTTTAGACTGTATAGAATTTTACAATATCAATATTAGTGAGATTGATGGTTTATCTGATTTTAAAATTGTGCCAAAATAAACCTTGACAATAGCATAGGGATGTGCTATTATCTTTATATTGAAACGGGAGAAAGAAAATGACTATTGACTATGAAATTGCTTGCGTATCAGATATAACTGGGTATATTGAATTTTTAGCAGATGAGTTTAAACTTCCATATGATGTGATCGATAAACTTATTGAAGAAGAACCTACCCTAGTTAATGTTCCGGAAAATTGTAATATAATGCGGCCTTATTATGATAAATGGGATATTTAACCCTTGACACTAGCACAAGGAACGTGCTATTATTAACACTCACTTAAATGACTAGGAAAATTATGAATATATATAACGAACATAACTTTGCAAGCCGTAGAGAGTATATTGAAGCTGTGGCGTTAGAGTATGGATTGCCTTGTGATAAAGTTGCCGCTATAGCTTCTCTATTAGGTATGGAGGAGGATTTTGACGGCTTATTATCAGCTTGTGCAGATATGGCAGGCACTACCGTTTTTCAGGTTTATGGTTAAATAAACCTTGACAATAGCATAGGGATGTGCTATTATCTTTATATCGAAACAGGAGAGAGAAAAATGAAAAAAATCTATGCAGGTTTATACAGTTATAGAGGTTGGATTGTTGAGAGAATGGAAGCTGGTCACTGGAACATAAAACCGGAAAACGAGGATTTTTGGACAGATTCATTCGATACAAAATGGGAATGTAAGGAAAGAATTGATAGATATATTAGAGAATCCTAATATAAAAGTTAATGAGAATCATTCTCATTAACTTGCGCCGCGCGGACACAGCTCTCCCATTGTATCATTATACCGTGCCTCCGGCATCATGTCAATACCTATTTAGAGATATATGTCAGACTGGCGAAAAATGTTATACTGGCTTCAAAAAGTCAAAAAACCTTACAACATTAAAAATCGCCCCCACCCCTCCCTTGGTATTATACACCAATTCCGATCACCTGTCAAGCTTTTTTATTACTTATATACATTTTCTTATTTTTTCTTTTTTAGCTTGCGCCTAGTACTGATCTTTCAACTGAAATGGTTTTAGCCTACCCGCACCAATATTCGCCTCCGGCGACAATTTGTGAAGTCTATATAAAAACTCAAGCTTGCGCCTAGTACTGATCTTTCAACTGAAATGGTTTTAGCTTGTCCAGACCAATGCCCGCCGGAGGCGGCAACTTGTCAAGTCTATCTCTATTCACCTACCATAGTACCAGTCTTTTCATATAATCAATTTTATGCTCGTTGCGCCCATTATACTCCAACAGCCTAGAAACTTGTCAAGTGAGATTACTTTTGCTTTTTCATAATTTAAAACAATAGTCTATATTTACCAATTCCGCACCTATCGGGCCACTTGCTGCGAAGCAGACATTGGCCAAACTATTAATCCTCACAACAATCATTCCAATAGTACCCAAATTCCCACCAAATTGGAAAAACTGAATATAATTATATAAATCTACACTATCCGGGCCAATATACGCTTTTCAGCGTCAATATGCCCAACCTTAAGAAAAATATTCATTCACAAGATAAAATTTTACACCCATAATCATAGCAATCAAATTTTATTTTTCAAATAGAGATTTTTTCAAGCGTCTGGAACACTGTGAACCAATCTAGAGAGAAATGTGGCTAGCTAGAGTACATTTGGGCACTTTCAGGGAAATTATAAAACAATTTTTGAACATTTTGTAAAATTTGGAGACAATTAAGGAAAACTAGGAAGAATTGGGCAACTTTAGAGAAATTTGGAGCACTAGTCTACTTTTTTATGCCTATTTTAGAGTGGTTTTAAAGCGGCGCGAAGTGCCGCATGATTAGAGCGAATTAGAATAAGTTGGAAAAAATTGGAGGAGGGAGGGGGTGGAAAAATCTCACTTGACTACGAGCTGGTGAGCATGTTATAGTTATACTAAGGATTTTATTATTTTAAAACTCCAAAGTGTAATAAAGGCAATTTAACTAGTTAAACTCTGCACCTCAGCGATTTTAACCAGAATTTTTTAACAAATGAGCTCGTAATTTTTAGCCATTCGGAACATAGAAAATTACAGTTGAAATTCTGTTTGTAAAAACTGTATAATAACTATATTGAAATGAGAAAAGAAATGAAAAATAAAATTTCAACGCTATCCGGCCTAATACTGGCTTCGCCACCAATCGGGCGTTATTTAATAGATAGTAGCGTTATTTAATAGATAGTAGCATTATTTAATAGATAGTAGCATTATTTAATAGCATTATTTAATAGCATTATTTTTATAGATAGCGGATTTAAACGTAATATTATGAAAGGTAAAACTAAAATGAAAAGAGAAACAATCGTAGCAGTATATCAAGCAGCAGAAACTTCTTCTGAACGAGATGAAACTATTAAAGAACTAGCAAATGAATCTGGATTAAAGCAGTTTCAGATTAGACAAATTTTACAAGAAGAAAAAGTGTATGTGGAAAAGGAAGGTAGGACTGAAAAGGAAAGCTATGCGTATGCATTGAGCTGTGTGACAGGAATTGATCAGAAGGAATTTATGAAGCTATCTTTAAAAGCAGCAGTTAAATTAATGGGGGTATTTAGAGGTGATGCATGAAATTAATGCTTTGACTAA
>Ga0114934_10000011_pt1 | contig 84659 bp, 71 predicted proteins | sample 4SBtaG_2_FD_99695 | JGI IMG/M metagenome (GOLD analysis project Ga0114934, IMG submission 99695) | Deep subsurface microbial communities from Kolumbo volcano to uncover new lineages of life (NeLLi) - 4SBTROV10_white metaG | ecosystem: Environmental > Aquatic > Marine > Volcanic ...
CTTTTGTTAATTTAACTCGATATAATTTTGCTGGCATATTAAAAATTAAGTTTCAATGTCTTATGAATAAAACTTAATATATTACTTTAAATAATCGTCAATACAAGTGTGACGGAGTACTAGGTAGCCGGTCTTGGATTCGACGGAAAACATGCTGATTCAACCGCAACACGCACGACTCAACTCGATATAATTCAATTTAATGCCCGTATACTCGTAGTAGACGACAATGCTACCAACCAAAAGGTCGCCCGCGGCATGCTAAACAAATTTGGCATTCATATTGATACTGCTGATAATGGTGAAGAAGCCATCAAAGCATTATCGGAGCTAATCTACGACCTGGTATTTATGGATTGTCAAATGCCGATAATGGATGGTTATACAGCGACTCGTCATATTCGAGACGTCAACTCAATCGTCCTGGACAATACGATTCCGGTAATTGCAATGACCGCACACACCATGCGAGGTGACCGTGAAAAGTGCCTGACTGCGGGAATGAATGATTATCTGGCCAAACCGATCGACTTCAAGCAACTGCAGCAGATACTGAAACAATGGCTACCCGAGCAGGCACAAAGTACACAAAGCACACCTGAAGAATCAAACACAACGATTCCTGAATTGGAAAAAGTATCGGAATCTGCGATTCCGGTGCTTGATGCTGTCGCGATTAACCAGCGTTTAATGGGTTATGTAGAATTAGTCCGCACTGTCGCTGAATCATTCCTGATCGATATGACCGAACAGATTGAAATACTTGCCGCTATGGTCGTGTCGAATGATGTACAGCAAGCTACGGCCCAAGCCCACAAAATCAAAGGTGCCTCTGCAAATGTTGGCGGCATGAAACTCAGTGCCCATGCGCTGAAGATGGAAGAAGCGGGCAAAGCAGGAGATATGGAAACCTTTGGCCAAAAGCAACCCGAATTGGAACAATGCTTTGTCCAGCTTAAAGCTGCCATCGAAGAAACTTTGTTATGATGTTTTGTAACTACTTGCCCCCTAATCGAAACAGCCCTCTATGGGAGACCTGTGGAAGAAGTGTATGCGGCAGGGAAGCCGCATCCAAGCCTACAAGGATGTATTTACGGCGTCTTCCGCAACAGATCACCCATAGAGGGGCGAGCAGTTACGATGTTTTTATTGTTCCTCGCTTCATTATTTAAATTCACTTCTAACCAATACCAAAAAACACACAGTAGAGAGCCCCGCAGCAGTAAAAATCATTAACATCACCAAAATCTGGTAATTAACCGCGACCAGAGGAGAAATGCCAGAAAGGATCTGGCCGGTCATCATCCCTGGCAGAGAGACCAAACCCACGGCAAACAATGAATTGATAATCGGTATCAAAGCCGCATTTAAAGCAATGCTTCTGGCTTCAGGAAATAAGGAACCTTTATCGATTTCAGCAACCAGCCGTTCTGCCGCCAGACTGATGCTGTTCATGACTCCGGCAAAGATCATTCCCGCCAAGGGAATAAAGTAGCGAGGAAAATACCAGGGATCCAGACTCAACACACCCTGAGTCACCAGAACCAAGGTCGCTCCTCCACCACCCAAAGTTGCTATAACCGCCTCAATATAAAGTGCCCGCCTCCGCTCCCGGATGGTTCTCAGCGCAATCCAGCTTGACGCGAAAACCATTACAGAGAGTACCGTTAAAACGACCCAGGAATTGTCTGTCCGGAATATATAGACCAGCACATAACCGACCATTAAAAGCTGAACGACCATTCTCAGCAATGAGTACAATGCATTGCCACCATCGACTGACCATCGATGTAGAATGCCAATAACAGCCAGCGCTGGAATTAGTGCTAAAAATAATCTGCTGTAAGGTATAAATTGAATGCTTGAGTCCATAGCAACAGAATCATGGATTTGTCATCATCCGTCAAGCAATGATAATAGATAAAATGAGACCCCTTTAGTACCCCGCAAAAATTTCAGGGGTTCTCGGTCAACACATCATTCGCATAGATCCGATTTTTCCAGCGACTGGTTTCTCGGTTCCAATATCGCCGGGCGGAAATCCAGGTCATCAAAGATACACGACAGCGAAGACTGGCAAAAATAGCGCCCATACAGGGCTATTTCTGTAAAAAGAGAGCGTCGGCAGATAAGTGATCGCCATTACTAAATACGCTATTGTGGCCAGTCTAACCATTTCTGGTGATAAAGGTTCGGCACTTGTTACTGCTTATAGTCCTAATGAAATAACCGACATCCAAATAAATTGGTAATTTGAGTGATAAAGCATGGAATTCAGAGTCTAGGTTGATATTTTGTCACGCAGAATTGTTGCAGCCTCTCAAACACAGCACTTATTTGCTCTACAAATTGACCAGATGTACTGGCCTTTGGCAATGTTTCTCCAATAATCACATCGCAGTTGAAAGGCACGAATAAAGCCTCACCGCGTGGTAATGATTTCCCCAGACCATGCAAAATAACGGGTATTATTTTTGTATCTGCTCTATCATTAACAATATGAAACAAACCCCTTTTTATACTTCCCATCTGTTCAGGCAAACCACGACTGCCTTCTGGAAAAAGAATCAAAATGTGATCATTGTCTAGGGCTTGATGACAACTTGCGAATAACTCGGCTTTTTTTGCCCGACGATTTCGTTCCAAAGGGATAATGCCGATACAATTTAAAGATAGCCAGGCGAGTATTCGGTTAGTCATAAAGTAATCTGCTGCTGCCACAGGCCGTATTTTATGTAATTGAGATAAAGGATAAAGACTCATCAAAACAAAAGTATCTAAGTGACTATTATGGTTTGCCGCAATAATAGCAGGGCCTTTCTTGGGTAAATTATTTCTTCCTCTGATGTTCAAACCTAATACCACAAAAACTAATGGTTTAACAAAAAAGGCAAACAACAAAATTTTAAGGACTTTATTCATTTAATAAGCCACATAATAAAGATAATGAAAAAACAGTGGCGAGGTAAAAATCAAACTATCAAAGCGATCTAAAATACCGCCATGTCCGGGAATCAAACTGCCACTGTCTTTTATTTCTAAATCTCGTTTAATGGAAGAAATAACCACATCCCCCATAAACCCCGAACAACTTATTAAAAACCCTGCTATTAAGCTAAATTCTAATGATAATGGCGTGAGTAACGGACCAACGTAAGCAGAGACCGCTGTGATTGTAAAAACACCGCCCAAAAAACCTTCCCATGTTTTATTGGGGCTTACCTTAGGAATTATTTTATGTTTACCCAGCAATTTTCCCCAGATGTATTGACATACATCGTTAAATTGAGTGATAAATAATAAAAAAATCACTAAGCCAATATTTCCTGCCGCTATATTTTTAACGGGAAGAACGAGCAAATAGGCAATATGACTAAGGCAAAAAACAGTCAACATCACCGCCCAATGAATAACCCCGGCCGAATGAATAAATCCTTTTGTCTCCCCAATTAAGACCATACGCGCCGGTAAAAAAAGAAAGATATAAAGTGGAATAAAAATAATAAATACACCATACCAACTGATGCTGACCAGGTAATATTGCGCAGGAATCGCACAATAAGCCCAAAAAATAACCCGCCTGTCAGCATGGCGAGTCGGCACTATTGAAAAAAATTCTTTTAAGGCTAAGAAGCTGATAAATCCAAACAAGGCAATTGCAGTGGTTGTACTCGCGCTGATACAAACAAATAAAATAACCACCATCCACCACCAGGACTGAGTTCTTTGGCGTAGTTCTGTGTAATCTTTATCTGGTTTATTTAGCTTTAAAAACAACCGGCATAATGAAGCCAGCAATAGCAGCCCAAAAATAACCAGCATCGCATAAAATGAATTTTGTGGGATATTAAATAAAGTCATTGCGCTTCCAGATAATGGTATGCAGCTATGGCTCTACGAATGCAAGTGATAACACTGCCGACTGCAATAATAATCAAGCCAAGTAATAACAGATAATGACTATTCAAGATCAACATTTCAATCACGGTTATTACACAGGCTACTGTTAATACCGCCATTCGATGTTGTTTTGCCATTGGCCCTTTAAAATCAACCGGTGCGCCTATACTGGCACTTAATGTTCTTATATACGCTGTCATCACAGCAAACAATCCAGCACACCAGCCGACTTCAGCCGCCCAACTCACTATATTAATCGCATAACCCGCGGCGATTAATATCATTGGATCGGTAATGCGATCAGGAATATCATTAAATAATTCACCAGAAGGTGAGCTTTTACCGCCTTCAACTGCCACCATACCGTCAAATAAATTACATAATAGTCTTAGCTGTATAAACAGTGCCGCCAGTATTAATAACCACCCGCTATTTTGATACGAAAACAATAAAAAACAAAGGGCGGACAGTATTGCAAAAAAAATACTGGCTATCGAAATTTGGTTAGGTGTTATGTCCCTGCGACTCAAGCTCTGAGCAATTGATTTAACAATTCTTACACCTCGAATTTTCAAAGGTCGTCTTACATCATTCTCACTCATCATCTGTACCTGCTGCTTGACTGGATTTATGTAATTTATAAGAGGTAAACAGGCAAAAGCTAAATGCTACGGTTATGGCCGGTAAAATAGTTAATACAATATGAGGTGTTTGGGCTAAATAATGAATAAATAACAAGCAAGAACCAGTTAAACTTACTGTCACGATCGCCGGAAACAGCAATTTGGCAATCGCATGGTTAAAGTAATGGTACAAATGCGTCACTGCATGCACCAAAAATAAAGTAATCAAAAAGCTGGCAGTCCCTTGCGTAACACCCGAGATAACCCCCGCTTGAAGTGCATCCACCTGGTTAATAAAAAAAGCCCAGCCACCCCATAATATAAAAGCGATTGAAGACGACAAAAACCTGAATTTTTTAGTCGTTTTTATAGGATTTGACATGGTTTTTATTTCCCTGAAGCTGATTTAACTAGCCTAATGTACCAGCTAGAAAAAAACCAGAATAGCTACTATTAATCGAAAAGTGCATTTAGCCTGAAGATCGTGCAAGATCCGTTACTTTGCACCAGTCCCTTTCCTCAGTTTATTTTTGGGATCGTATATACCCCCAAATATTCAAATTTGGCATGCGCCAAAACCGAACAACCTGACCGAAAAATGTTCGTATTCATTTATGATTCAGGCAACCCCAAGTATAGTTTTCATTTATTTTGACGCGGATCACTTCAGGAATTGATCTAAACGGAGACGGCAATGACCCTATTGAAATTTTCTAAAATTAGTTTACTTATTGTGCTTTCACTTTCTTTGAATGGGTGTCACCATTGGTTTTCCCGGCATGGAGGACATCACGGAGGACACGGGGGGCATCATGGAGGGCATGGACGGCATTATTCTCCACACAGCATGAATCAAATTGATTTACAAAAGCCGGCAGTGACAGCGGTCAGCGTTGAACGCACATAAACCCCATAATCCTGTGCGGCAGAGTAAAATCAACTTCATAACCAACCGAAGTATCACGCCAGACAACCCGATGGGGCCAATTTTCAATATTGCCATCAGCAACAATAAAGGATTAAAAACCGGCACTAAAACGTCTCGGCTGATGTCCAGTCCCAAGAAACGAAAACCTCGAAAAGTCCATTATCAACTAAAGAAAACAGTCCATTTAAAGAAAAAGAGTTACGATGAAAGCAATTAAACCTCTGTCTGGATAACTAAATATCAAAACTGCCGATTAATTTTAGACTCCCTCCATCAAAATCAATACAATCCCCTATAAATATAGTTAACTAAACCCAACCTTTGGGGAAGCTTAGGTTAACAAATTTTTTCCGTCACACTATCGCTCTACAGATTAAATGCTCTTAGATTGCGCAGATAAATAAGAGAAAGCTAATGATTAAACAACTCCTACTGAAAAAAGCCAAAATAACCTTTGGCTTTTTGAATACTTACATTAGGAAAAAAGGGCAAAAATATGACGACTCAAAATGGTGGGATACTTCATTTTATACGGAAGGTGTTTCGGATAGGCAAACAATTTCGTTGAAAAAAAACTTCATTACTGCTAAGTACCACTACGCATCGATGGAATTGCAGATTCTCAAGCACCTGCGAAACAAAGAAATACATGTCAACCAATCGAATCTAATGGATATAGGCTCTGGTTCAGGCCATTGGATTGATTTTTACAAAACACTCGAAGTGGGCAGTATTACTGGAATGGATGTTTCGCGTTCATCATTCAAATATCTGTCGCAGAAATATTCTGGAGATGCCAGCATAGAAATCCACCAAGGGAAAGCTCTTGAAGTAATCGCCAACCTTGATAATAGTTTTGACATAATAAATGCCGTTGGAGTCATGTTCCACATTATTGATGATTCCGAATGGCAGAATACAATATTTTCCATCGCTAATACACTGAAGAGTGGTGGTTTATTTATCATCGGCGGCCATTTTGGCTTCTTAGACGGGCTGAATGTACAAATTGACAGCGATGGCTACATTAATAAAAGATTGAGAAGCAAAGGACACTGGGTGCGTACATTAAAGCAGGCTGGATTCACAAACATCAAACTGTATCGAAATAATAGCTACCTTTGGATTAATGATTCACTTCCTGAAAACAATGTGTTGGTGGCCACTAAATAAATTCACGCCCAACAAGGGTAATTCAAGGGACACAGTCTTAAATTACCATTTCTTGCCATCGACCCCGGTTTCTTTTTCTTTAAATCTCACCCCAGAAGTCTTTCCGCTAACTCAACAAACTTTTCAACTGGCTTAAATTTTCACGAGCAGTATCCCGTCGAGCCTCCTGATCAACCTCTTCTCTAGCTTTCCAATCTATATCGTCCGCAGAAAATTCATTGAGAAAACGACTCGGTGTTGTTGCCAGCAGCTCTCCGTATCGTTTTCTGTGAGTACAGTAATGTAATGTAACCGTTCGTTGCGCACGGGTAATTCCGACATAGGCAAGCCGGCGTTCTTCTTCTATATTGTCATCATCAATACTCGACCGATGGGGTAATAAATTTTCTTCAAAACCCATAATGTGAACGTGTGGAAACTCAAGACCCTTGGCCGAATGCAAGGTCATTAACTGCACCCAGTCACCCTCATTTTCCTGCTGGTTCCTATCCAACACATCGAGTATTGCCATTTTTGCTATTCTCTCAGCAAGTGTCAGTTCGCTGCCCTGTTCACCCCCAACTGTCTGTAACCAGCGGATCAAATCATTAACGTTATTGATTTTTCGCTGCGCTGTTTTGAGTGATTTATTGGAATCTTTCAACCAGTTTTCGTAATCAATCTCGTCTAGGAACTGCGATACCACCTCAAAGGTATCGCCCATTTCAAGTCGCTTGGAAGTATTCATAATTGTTTTACTAAATACATCTAAACGAGCACAAGCTCTTGTTGATAGCAGTGTCTGTAAACCCAACTCGCAGCTCGCGGAAAACAGGCTTAATCCCCGCTTAGTTGCATAATTACTCAAAGTTTCCAGAGTGGCACTACCAATAGCCCGTCTGGGAGTATTGACGATCCGTAAGAATGCCGGATCGTCATCCTGATTACACAGCAATCTGAGATAAGCAAGAATGTCTTTAACTTCGACTAGATTAAAAAAAGAATCACCACCACTCAGGTGATAGGGGACATTATTCTCACGTAAGGCTTTTTCAATTAAGCGAGACTGATGGTTGCCTCGATATAAAACCGCATAATCATGAAACTTTGAATCAAATTTGAATTTGTGATGAACTATTTCCGAGGCAATCTGTTGGGCTTCATATTCTTCCGACCGATGATTCATCACTCGCAAACATGCGCCAGGGGCATGAGCGCTCCACAAGCGTTTCTCAAAAACATGTGGATTGTTCTGAATGAGTGTATTGGCTGCACTCAAAATCCGCCCCGTGGAGCGGTAGTTCTGTTCGAGTTTGATGACTCTAAGGCGTGGATAATCCATCTTCAGATTCGACAAATTTTCCGGACGGGCACCTCGCCATGAATAGACAGACTGATCATCATCGCCAACCACTGTAAATTGGCCCAATTTTCCGGACACAAGTTTCACAAGCTGATACTGCGTCAAATTCGTGTCCTGGTATTCATCCACAAGCAGATAGCGAATTCTATTCTGCCAACGCTCCAGAATATCGCCTTTCTGCTTAAACATAAGCACTGGCTGAAAAATCAGGTCATCAAAATCAACTGCATTGTAAGCTGTTAACTTTCTGTTATATTCTTCATACAAATGTGCTGCAATACTTTGCACCGGATTGGCAGATTGCATTACAGCCTCTTCAACAGTTATACACTGGTTTTTCCATGTTCTGATGAAATCCGATACGCTGGACAGGAGTTCGGATTCCTCAGAATTTTCGCATTGATTCAGCAAGTCCTGAATCAATGTAAGTCGATCATGCTCATCGAATATAGAAACCGATGATTTGGACTGCTGCTCCGATTTAAGGATATCCAGACCCAGGGAATGAAAAGTAGAGACTCTTAGACCTCTGAGTCGACGACTATCCAAAAGCCTGGTGACTCGAGTGTGCATTTCGCGTGCTGCTTTATTTGTGAAGGTAATGGCTGCAATATTACGGGCAGAAACACCCTGATCGACTAAATACGCAATTTTCTCGGTAATGACCCGAGTCTTTCCACTGCCCGCACCGGCAAGGACCAATAACGGCCGATTCAGCTCTTGAATAGCAGCCTGTTGTTGTGGGTTAAGTTTCGACACGGCTTGAAAGCAGGACACTATAGGCGATCAGTTATCGACTATAGCCGCCCAAAATACTCGATTACTGATTCAACCAGCAGCAGTCCGACATTTGTTATAGGCATCCATACGGGCAAGATAATTGTCGACAAATTCCTGGATTACATCATAGTCATATTCACGCATCCCACTAATCAGTAATCGTTTAAAACCTCTGCCGACAATTTTTGAATCGGCACTGATATCAAAATGCAGGCGAGCAACTCCGCGTTTACCATTAACTTCCAAATCAGTATCTGCCGCCTCAAGCTGCGGATCACTAAAATCCAGATGATCCAGTTCAAACGACATGCTTTCATAAATGACCAATGGTCGCTCAGTATTAATCATGACATTGTGCTCAGCCATCAATGGCACAAGGACATGAGGAAAATTAGGGCCGGAAAAAGCAACATACTCACGCAGAAATGCCTCAATAAGATCACTATTCCGAGTGTTGCTACCGTTTCGGTTCACATGTAAATATGCCTTTTCCGCATCATCGCAAATATCCAGTATATTGGCATCACTTTCGGGGAAATTGAGGGGCACATCACGCCCGACCATACCGGCAAAAGTAAAGCTCATTTGCTTATTCAAACCATATTTTTCAAGAACAATAGAAAACAGGAGGTCACCGGGAACACAAAATCGCTTCGCATCGGTATCGTGCAGCGGATTAAAATCGCCCGCAATATCTTTCGCAAAAGAACTCGCCTGTTCAGCGCTGATTACAACCTGGGCATCAAGCCCGGTATAAAATTGATGCAAAAACATGAATAAATATTCTGTAATGGTTAGACATAAAACAACCTCAGCGAAAGGCGACCCGAAATTAGAAAGCGGCCTGTTGCGGAAACCTGTATGTAACTGCTCGCCCCTCTATGGGTGATCTGTTCCGGAAGACGCCGTAAATACATCCTTGTAGGCTTGGATGCGGCTTCCCTGCCGCATACACTTCCTCCACAGATCACCCATAGAGGGCTGTTTCGATTTGGGGGTAAGTAGTTACACCTGTATTTTATCTGTTTAGTTTATTCAGCAACCCGCGACGGTCATTTGCTCGACCAGCCACGACCCGGTTCTGGTATTACCACGCAGGTCAACATCATTGCCAACCGCGACCAAATTTTTGAAGATATCTTTAAGATTCCCTGCAACAGTGATTTCTTCAACTGGATATTGTACTTCTCCATTTTCCACCCAATAACCTGCCGCGCCTCGGGAATAGTCTCCGGTCACGATGTTCACCCCCTGCCCCATCAATTCCGTTATCAGTAAGCCGGTTCCCATTTCAGCGAGCAATCCTGGTTGATCCAGACTCCCAGGATCCACTGTAAGATTGTGAACGCCTCCTGCATTGCCCGTTGTTGGCATTCCCAGCTTACGCCCGGAATAACTACTCAACACATACGATTTAAGAATACCCTGGGAAACAATATCCCGCGTTTTACAGCTCACTCCTTCACTATCGTAACAAGCTCCACCTAGGGATTTTATAAGGTAGGGTTGCTCGTGAATCCTTACAAACGGTGGAAATACTGATTTATCAATATAATCGAGCAAAAAGGTAGACTTCCTGTATACACTACCGCCACGAATAGCTCCTATAAAATGTCCAACTAAACTTGAGGCAACTTCGGCTGCGTATATAACCGGACAAGTCCGAGTGGACAAGGATTTTGCCTGCAGGCGCCGCAATGTTCTGCTTGCCGCTTTTTCACCCACTGTATGAGCCGATTCCAGTTCAGCTTTATCACGCGCAACCGTATACCAGTAATCTCGTTGCATACTGTCGCCTCGTTTCCCCAGTACACTACAATGCAGACTGTGGCGAGTACCACGCTCGCCTTGAAGAAATCCCAGACTATTACCAAATACGCGCATTCCCTGGTAGGTATCAACATTTGCACCTTCTGAATTGACAATTTCCTCGTGATATCCACGGGCAATATTCTCGCATTCAACCGCGAGGTCGATAGCCTCATCAACTTTTAGTGCCCAGGGATGATCAAGATCCAGCTCTGGAAATTGTGTAGCTAACATGTCGGCATCAGGGAGTCCGGCAAACTCGTCTTCTGTTGAATATCGTGCTATGCGACACGCTGCGCTTACCGTATCCTTCAAAGCGGAAAGTGAAAAGTCTGTTGTATTCGCCGAACCTTTTTTCTGACCAAAATAAACCGTTACACCAAAACTCTGACCTTTGTGGTGTTCCACTGTTTCAACATCGCCCAATCGGGCTGTCACCGACAAACCAACATCCACACTCAAACCGGCATCCGCTGAACTGGCTCCCTGTTTGGCCGATTCTTTCAATAAATCATTAACAATTTCCAAGGAACGGCTCAGCCCGTTGGAATCCAACTCAATTGCAACTTTACTCACCAATGATGATGCCTCTTTAAGATTAACAGAAAATTGTCCAGGAATTGAGAACGTCCAGAATTTCCATTTCGATCAAACACTGGTACCACCCACAGTAAGCCCATCAATCTTCAATGTGGGCTGACCGACACCGACCGGCACACTTTGCCCGTCTTTTCCGCAGGTTCCAACACCACTATCGAATTCCAGATCATTTCCAACCATAGTGACACGGGTTAAAACGTCAGGCCCATTACCAATCAAGGTTGCACCTTTGACTGGCGAGGTAATTTTTCCCTTTTCTATCAGATACGCTTCGCTGGCGGAAAAAACGAATTTTCCAGATGTAATGTCAACCTGTCCTCCCCCAAAATTTTTGGCGTACAAACCTTTTTCCACAGAACTAATGATTTCTGCAGGTTCGTGAGGCCCCGGCATCATATAGGTATTAGTCATACGCGGCATCGGTAAATGCGCATAGGACTCTCGGCGACCATTACCGGTAGATGTAACTCCCATCAACCGGGCATTGAGCTTATCCTGCATATATCCCTTTAAAATACCATTCTCTATGAGCACTGTGTTCTCAGTTTCCGTTCCTTCATCATCAACATTCAGAGAACCTCTTCGTTCAGCTAATGTACCATTATCAACCACTGTACATAAATCTCCCGCCACCCGCTCGCCAACACGGCCGCTGAATGCCGAGGTTTGTTTACGGTTAAAATCGCCTTCCAGGCCATGGCCTATGGCTTCATGCAACAATATACCCGGCCAACCCGGCCCAAGAACAACCACCATATTTCCAGCAGGTGCATCAACTGCCTCAAGATTAACCAAAGCTTGCCGCACTGCTTCGCGACCATATTCCAGTCCCCGCTGCTTATCCAGAAAATAGCCATAATCCAATCGCGCACCGCCACCCGAAGCACCTTGCTCGCGGCGTCCATCCTGCTCGACAATCACAGACACATTCAAACGTACCAGAGGACGCACGTCACTGACCATTCGACCATCCTGAGAAATCACCATGACCACATCGTATGCGCCAATAAGGCTGATGATAACTTGCTCAACTCGCTGATCGAGTTTTCGAGTTTCCCTGTCAATGGAATTCAATAAATCGATTTTTTCCTGCTCGGGGATAGATTGCAAAGGATCCGCAGGCCTATACAAATTATTAACACAAGGTGCAGATTTCAAATTGACTATGACCTCGCCACCACTGCGAGAAATACTGGCAACATTTTTTGCCGCTGCAAGCAAAGACGGCAGTTCAAGATCATCACTGTAGGCAAAGCCGGTTTTCTCGCCACATATAGCCCGTACACCAACACCTTGTTCAATACTGTGACTGCCTTCTTTTATTATTCTATCTTCCAACACCCACGATTCGTATCGACTGGACTGGAAATAGATATCCGCAGCATCCACAGATTTACTCAACAATTCCGACATCACTCGATCAATGTCGTGGTCAGCAAGTCCAGCCGGGTCTAAGATTGAGTTGCGAGCTACGAGCAGGGAGTCTTGATTATCCATCGTATTAACCGCAAACAAGTCGTCTATGTTGCAAAGCAGGAAAACTGCCCCGAACACGCTCAAGTTGATTTTGATCGACATCCGCACAAACAACACCAGCGCCAGTGGAACGTTTTGCCAATATCGTACCCCAAGGATCAACGATCATACTATGACCAAAAGTTTTTCGTCCGTTCACATGAAATCCACCCTGGTTCGCAGCAACAACATAGCATAGGTTTTCCACCGCCCGGGCTCGTACCAGTAACTCCCAATGTGCTGCTCCAGTCTCTGCAGTAAATGCAGCAGGAATAGCAATAATATCCACACCCTGACCCAGCATCCAGCGAATCAATTCAGGAAACCGTAGATCATAACAGATTGCAATTCCCAATCGCCCAAATGGCGTATCCAGTACTCGAGGCTTGTTACCTGCTTCTATGGTATCTGATTCTCTATATTGCTCATCTGTTCCTGGAACATCAACATCAAACAGGTGAATTTTATCGTATCGTGCAACTTGTTCACCCTGGTCGTTATACACCAGGCAGGTTGCGCGAATCTTATTCTCCGAATGCGCTGCTAACGGAACTGTACCTCCGACAATCCATACTGATTCTTTTTTCGCAGACTGCATCAAAAAATTTTGTATGACGCCTTCTCCTTCTTGTTCAATATGTTCCAGTTTGTCAAATTCAGTCATGCCCATCAAAGCGAAATTTTCCGGCAACACAACCAAACCCGCACCCGCATCTGCTGCTTCCCGGATCAAACGTCCGGCTTCAATTAAATTTGCGTCCACATTCGGGCTTGATGCCATCTGGATCGCTGCACATTTATTCATACTTTCAAAACCTATCTGTTTTTTCTCGGCATCGCTCATAATTCACTGAAAACCCGTACTGATCGAATCCGATACTACTTAAGCAATTAGCTAAATCCGCCGCACACCGCCAAATAGCAGACACCACTAAGATACTTCAATTATTAACGAAATCCACACAACGAGTTTCAGAGACAGCGTGTACGCCTTTGTTTGTTCGGGGCCTGAAACCATCCCTGCTACACAAGCCTAAATAACTAACAGCTTGCATTCCCCATTAAAGAGATATACTAAAATATTACAATTTACGACAATCAACAAATACATCATTCCGCAGGGTTGAAATCAGGTAACCAACCATTTCGCAATAGACCACCAGACCCTGGTAACCGGGTAATAGCTGGACTGTCCCATTTACCAGTCACCCCGTATTGCCGACTAATTAATCCATCAACTGCATGACCCGGTAGTTGCTGGTTTAACAAAACTGACGCCCCCATTGCCACAACACCTTTGGGTATTACAGTAACTATGTCGTCAAGCTTCTCATCAACCAGATCAATATCTCCCTCAACGGTAATATTTGCCGGCACGGCGTTAATATAAAACTGTCTAATTGTCGCACGTCCGTCAAGTAATTGAAAAGAGCTTTTCAACTCATCGAATGCCAGACCAACCCCAAACAAATGCCCGAAATCAAGTAGCAATAAGCTTTTCAAGGCATCCAGATTAAATAAGCCAAATAAATGACCGATCCCTGGCTCGACAGTCAATAAACGTCCTTGCCCAAATTCAATATCCGCACTTCCAGATAATGAATCGGCCTGCAACTGGAAGGGTGCACCCTTCCAGTTCAGATTAAATTTAGTTTGTGTCGCTGATTTTTCAATCACGTCTGCCTTTCCCATATGAGAAAGAAACAGTCCTAAATCATCGATTTTCAAATCTCCACTTACAGACGATGCTATTCGTCGTCCCAGTTGTAACCAGTCTCCAGACAAATTTAAACGATGATTCGTATCAGCAACAGTCAGCCGGTTGATTTTTATGCCTTTTGATTGTTTAGAGGTCAGTAATTCCAAGCGTCCAAAATGTATTTTTTTCAAAATAAAATCAGCCGCCTTAATCCTTAGAGGTGGAATTGCTTGTGGTTCCCATTGTGTGGTTTTCTCTACTGTGACCCCTTCCTTATCCTTAAACTGAGGGAGTTTTAAAACATTCAAATCCATTTCTATGCCCGAATTTTTTTCACCACCACCGAAAGTACTGATATATCCATCTATATATTGGTTTTTTGAAAATCCAAGCCATTTCTTTCCTTGCTTGCGCATACTGAATTCCAGAGCACCAAAATCCTGGTTTGAATATTTCAAATGAGACGTGTTAATCTCTACTCTGCTCAGTAACCCGGAACTTGTTGCCGATTTTGTAGAAAAGGATTTAAAAAACCTATGCCAGGGATCAAGATCAATCGATTCGGCGTGTGCATAAATTCCCAGCCCGGTACTGGGGTCGTCCGCTATCGTAGTACCCCCCAATTGAACAACACCGCGTTTCAAGTTTAGATTTTTTTCATCCCCAGAATAGATTAGATGGCTTTTAAACACTCTATCATATTCTATATTCAGTGGAATATCCCTGTCCTTCTCAAGATGCATTTTCAATCTCAGTGGCCGAATCTGTCGCGCTGATTTGGCAAGCGGTGCTGGCAATTTGACCTCGATTCCCTTTAAATTCGACATCAAACTTATATCAGCAAAAAGTTTCTCGCTGAGTTTGGGAATGTTCAAATCTATTCGATAATTAGAACGGCCACCAAAATGCTCCCACAAATCGGAAGCATAGTGTTTTCTCAGTTGACCAACCCCCATTTCCCCGGATATTTTCAGCGCCATACCCGATTCGATATCACTTAATTCAAGTGTGACCGGTGCCCCGAATATCCGCGCACTGATTCCCGAACCATTTAACCCGCTATGAGTAAAATTCAAGCGGCCTTTTATCTGCTCAAAATTTACTGAGAACGTACTTGCTTTGGCTTTTTTCAGATCTATGACACCTTCAACAAGAACTTCACTAACACGGTCTGAAACAGGAATTTTCAGCTTCAAATTCAAATTGTTTTCACCGCTCAGAGTAACCACATTTAACAAGGATTCATAGTCGGAACCCAAAGGAGAACGCTTAAGCACCTCCAACATCTTGGGTATCGAGCCGTGGGCGGCACCCTTTATATTCATATAATCATCAAAATCAAAATCAGACGTAACTACATTTACTGTATCTATTGCGGCGCCAAGTATACTGCTACGATTAACATGAATTTCCATACCTGCCTGAAAAAAACGAACGTCACCATTTTCAATGAATGCATGAGGCCAGTCCTGATGATAAATTAATTCGACGTCACGCGTATTGAACAAAACTTCGAACACACCTTCCGAACCTCTGTATGGAAATGCCTCGACCGGGCCACGCAGTATCATTCCACCTTTGCTGATCACTCCAGACAAAAATGCCCTATCTAACCAATCGATCGTTGGTTTGGATAACACATTATACGGTAGATAACGATATACCTTTGATCCGTTTCCTTTATCAAATTTCACCAGCAAATCAATAACAGGCCCAAGGCTATCTTTAGTCCAGTTTAAAGTCAGTCGAGACCGGGTGGATATATCTGCCGTATTGGCTACGATCATTTCACTACTGAGTTCTCGACCCTGAGCACTGGTATTCCAATGTAGAACTCCCTGAAGAGTGTCTAGCAAAATCGGATATCGAAATACTTCAGGCAGACTAAACTCCGTATTCGTTCCGCCCAATTTCACCCAACCTTTATTTTCATTGCCACAAATTCGGCCAGTTAGATTTTTCACTCCGAGATAATTACGCCATGAATTTATTCCCACACCGAGAAATTCTCCACATACCTGGAACTCTCGCAACGCCTCCGACGATTCATCATAGTTCACCCTAAATTTGTGAAGTTCTCCACGTGGCGCGAGAGTCTCCAACAGTTGCTGTGTATCCGAGCCAACAATCTGCAAGCCTAAGCCTATGTTGTTTATCTGCTGCAAGTTGACATACGAAGCGACCCCGCTGTAACCAGTTCGACCATCTGTACTGTTACGAGTTTGTGCAAAACGAAACCCGTCCACTACTTTTGCATCCTCCAGAAACAATCGATTAAGTGAAAAATTCCATTGCTTATCGTCTTTTACCCAATTAAAAAAAGTCGACAAATGATTGGGTGAGAAAGACAAATCCGCTTCACCATTAGCAGCTTGAGAGCGAAACAAATGAGGTTTATCAATTTCAACTTCACCGGAAAGAGCATTAAGCGCAGATTTCTCCAGGGTACTCCATAAGCGAATATTCCCATGCCCTGAATGAATACCATACCCATAGACAGTAAGATCTTCTAAAAGCGCCCCATATTCCAAATCATTGGCTTCGAAATAAATCTGCCCATCGCAACAATCGGGTAGAAACGGATTCCCCCGAAAATCCACCCTTATAGAGAGTAAATGACCATACTCATTCGGTAAAGCCAGGTCGATTGCCATTCTGTGGCGATGGTTATGATTCGACACACGAACATCCACATGGGAAAGGGTCACTTCTACCCCTGCTTTTGTTAAATCCCGCCAGGTCACTTCACTGTCCAGTAACTGAAATCGGCCATCTTCAACAAACCATTGCGGCATTTCACCGCCCGAGTCAAAGCCAACTAATTTCAATTCACCATCGACTTCTCTGCGAATCGATATTTGCGCACCAATGACTGTCAAAGCCTGAGGTTGGAACTCACCACTAACCAGCAATTTTCTTGTATTCAACCCACCACGCATTTCTGCAAAACGCAACAACACTTCGCCACTATCCTTGTGAAGTATCGCTACGTCAGTCATTTCAGCCTGGATTTGAAACCCATTCAACACAGCTCTGATTTTACCGATTTCTACCGGAGCACCAATGGCCTGGCTAATTTGGGAAACGATTTGCTCCCTGTATTCTTCAATATCAGGCAGAACGATTCGGATTGCCAACATCAAGATTGTCAAACCGACCAGAATGAATAAGAAAACGCCACGAACGACTTGGCTTAAATGAAAGATCAGATACACACAAATCTATAGACTGTAAATAACACGGGCACGGAGAAATCGCTGCATTTAACCCAATATTTCCAGATTTCCAGATCCGTATTGGTAGCAAAAACAGACAGGAATCGCATCACAATATAACCACATCGTATTGTTCCTGAGTATAGTGAATCTCAGCACGGATTCGAATTCGGACAGACAAAAACTTTTCCAATTCTGCAAGCGTAGCGGCTTCTTCGTCAAGCAGCCTTTCAACCACATCATTCGACGCCAGAACCAATAGACTGTCCATACTATACTGCCTGACCTCACGGATAATTTCTCGAAAGATTTCCAGACATGTAGTTTCCGCTGTCTTAAGAACCCCTCGGCCATCACAGGATGAACAGCTTTCACACAAAATATTTTCCAGGCTGCCACGTGTCCGCTTGCGCGTCATTTCCACCAATCCCAAGGTAGATACCTCAGAAATACAGGTTTTGGCATGATCTTTTTCCAGATTTTTTTCCAGCTCCCGCATGACTTGAATTTTATGATCATCGTCTTGCATATCGATAAAATCGATTATGATGATACCGCCCAGGTTACGTAAGCGCAGTTGCCTGACCAAAGTCTGCGCAGCTTCAAGATTTGTTTTAAAAATAGTTTCTTCCAGACTGCGTTTACCCACATAACCACCGGTATTAACATCAATGGTGGTCATCGCCTCGTTTTGGTCAAAAACCAGGTACCCGCCGGATTTAAGGAAAACCTTTCGCGCCAATGCTTTTTGAATATCATCCTCAATTGAGAACATATCGAATATCGGACGTTCCCCAGAGTAGTGCTCCATCATGGGCGTAACATCTGGCAAAAATTCTTCAGAAAACTTCACCATTTGCTGATAAGTCTCCTTGGAATCTACGCGGATTTTTTCCACTTTCTTGCGATAAAGATCACGCAAAGCGCGAATACTCAAAGGCAAGTCGCCATGGATTAATGTTTTAGAGCTTGATCGATGCATACGTTCACAAATCGAATGCCAAAGCTTTACCAGAAACATCATATCCGAACGCAAATACTCTTCATCAACACATTCGGCAGCCGTTCGAGCAATAAACCCACCACTGCTAAATTCATCCTTGAATTTGTCTATACACGCTTTTAATCTCTCTCTTTCTATTTCATTTTCTATCCTAAGGGACAATCCAGAAGTATCAGAATAGGGCATATACACCATATAGCGCGACGGTATCGATAATTTAGTTGTCAAACGAGCACCTTTGGAACCCAAAGGATCTTTTATTACCTGAACGACCAATTCTTGCCTTTCCCTTAACAAATGATCGATATCCTCCGACCCCTGGTTTTCCCTGTCCCGACAATTCAGGTCTGAAACATGCAAAAATGCACCCCATTCAAACCCTATATCAACGAATGCCGCATGCATACCCGGCAGAACCCGACACACCTCACCTTTGTAGATATTACCAACCAAACCTTTCTTTCTGCTTCGTTCAATTATGACTTCCTGAACAATTCCATTTTCAACGACTGCAACACGTGTCTCTTCAGGTGTTATGTTGACTAATATTTCATCACTCATATATAAAAGCTTTAATTAATTGATGCCGACGATCCAGGCTGATCGAATTTAACACTGTGTATTCACTCTGGCTTTCTTTACCAAAAAAGGCATTGACTTCTGTTGTCCATACCTCGGCAATGCTGTTTTTGCAGTAGAATAGCGAACCGTAGTTTAAGCATGCCAGACTAATAAAGACTTGCGCCGCTGACCATAATACGTAGTGACTGGATGCCATTGAGCCACCAATAGCCATTTAAGCGATCTACGACAATGTTCCAATAGAGACACCTTCTGCTACCAATAACTCACTTGTTTCATAAAGAGGCAAACCAACCACGCCACTGAAACTACCCTGAATTTGCTTGACAAACACAGCCGCAAGCCCCTGAATCCCATATGCTCCCGCTTTATCCAAAGGCTCTTGCGTGGCACAGTAATCCCTGATTTCCTGCTCGCTTATTTCACGAAAGCAAACCTGTGTAACACTGACAGTCTGAGTATGCCGGGCACCACGCAGAGAAACCGCACTCATAACCAAATGTTCCTGCCCCGAAAGCCGCGACAACATTTCCATGGCCTTACCCTCGCTTGCGGGTTTCCCCAATACACGATCATGCAAAACAACGATTGTATCCGCTCCGAGTACCGGTAAACTGTCCCCTGCTAATTCATAACCACGCAATGACTTTTCAGCAGCCATTCGAGATACATAGTCAGGTGGCTTCTCATTCTGACGAAGACTCTCATCAATATTAACAGGCAAAGTAACATATCGGACACCAATCTGGCTAAGTAATTCACGACGCCGTGGCGAGGATGAAGCCAGTACAATCTGCGCCGCGCCTACAGGCTCCGTATTTTCGGGCAACCTCGTGGACACGCTTACTTATGATACGGGTGATTTCGCAGCATACTCCAACCGCGATAGAGCTGCTCGGCAACGATAATACGTACCATGGGGTGAGGAAAGGTCAGTCTGGACAAGCTCCACGTCTCATTCGCTTTTGCCCGACAATCTTCTGACAGACCTTCGGGCCCACCGATCAAAAGCGTGATATTCTTGCCCAACGACATCCACCTGGACAATGCTGCCGCCACTTCAATCGTACCCCACTGTGTTCCATTCATATCCAACGCAACGACATGTGCAGTCCGCGGAACGGCCCCCATTATTTTGTCTCCTTCGATTTTCATCAAACGCTGAACACTATTTCGACTTTTACGTTTTTCCGCAGGAATTTCGGTCAAGATCAAATGACATTCACCCACTAAACGCTTTTGATATTCCAAAAACCCCTGCTCTACCCAGGATGGCATTTTAGTTCCAACCGCAATCATAGTGATATCCATACGTATTTATTCGGTTGACTTACTGTACAGGACACAGATTATAGTTTGTTAGAGACGCACAATTAAGACCCTGTAAACTCTAATGAAGCCAGGCTGTTGAGAAACCGAAACATTCTACATTTCGCATACTCTGCGGAAACACAGTGATTAGTTATTCTCAATTCTACCCGACTGTCCAGCTAATACCGGTGAAATTCGAAATTAAGCAACCCGGTACTTTATTTTTGTTTGACAAATATTTCTATAATTGTTTAATTCTATCCTGTTTATGCTTCATTTTGCGACATTTGTTTTATGACTACCGACAATATCGATTGCCAACTCGCGGATTGGAAATCATGTGCAAATAATTTTGAAAATGAACTCAAAAAAGCAATTTTTGGCCTGGATCGATCCATTCACCTGATTACTACTGCGATCTTTTCACGTGGCCATGTCATGCTGGAAGGCGATGTTGGAGTTGGAAAAACCACGCTGCTCCGCGCAGTCGCGCGAGGCATCGGCGGCGCATACCAACGCATTGAAGGCACCATCGACTTAATGCCCAACGATTTGATCTACCACACGTATATCAATCAACAAGGCAAACCGCAAGTCGACCCTGGGCCAGTGCTAAAACACGGCGAACAGCTCTCCACGTTCTTTTTTAACGAAGTCAATCGTGCCCGGCCTCAAGTTCACTCACTGTTACTTCGGATCATGGCTGAGCGCAGCCTGACCGCGTTCAATCGTGAATATCATTTTCCGCACTTACAGGTTTTTGCTGACCGAAACCGGGTAGAAAAAGAAGAAACCTTTGAAATGCCGTCAGCAGCACGAGACCGGTTTTTAATGGAAATCAATATTGAAACTCCTAACGATGCCAACATCCGAAGATCTTTAATATTCGATACAAAGTTTCACAACACAGCCTCACTGGTCGACCAGGTAGCCCCAGGGAACCTTCCATTCGAAGAACTCAACTCGATCAGCCATTTAATTCAAACACAGGTCGTTACCAGTGAAACGCTGCAATCTTATGCGCTGGATTTATGGGAAGCCACTCGCAACCCGAAAGAATTCGGCATCAAGCTGGACAATGTCGATATGGATAATCTGATCATGGCAGGTGCAAGTGCTCGTGGAATGAGTATGTTGTTACGCGCCGCCAGAGTTACCGCCTGGTTAAACGACAGAACAGCAGTTGTACCGGAAGACATTCAGGAAATATTTTACGAAACCATCGCTCACCGTATATTCCTGACACCCACCTGGGAAATGCGCCGCCAACAGTTGATAGAACCACTGATTACAGGCATTTTACAGGCTGTTTCATCGCCTTAACCAACGGTTTCTAACAACAACTATAGATAAGAGGGGCTGTAAAACAAAGTATGTCGACTCAATACAGACCCACCGTCGAAATAAAAGGCGGTTATCAACAACAGGAATTTCACTACCATGTACCCTGGCGAACACGGAGTGCAACCCCCGGTCGTCACCATAGCACCCAGTTCGGAGGAGGCTATGAGTTTCATGGTCATGCGCCTCTGGTTTCACACCCGGATCCACGTAAAATTGATATTCACGCCAGTCTGCACGATCCATTTGGCCAATATGTGGTTCGAACCTTCCGGCAACGCAGCTCGATTCCTGTATATGTAATCGCAGACTTGTCTGCTTCCATGGGAATTCAAGGCCGACAGAACAAAATGCGTTTATTGACCGAATTTAGCCAATGTACCGCGTATTCCGCCTATCGTAACGGAGATCCTTTTGGCTTTATTCCCTGCAGTAACTCTATACTGTGGGACTTATTCACACCACTTCGCTGGAACCGAGGAATCACTCAGAGTTTGACAGAGAAATTAAGCCACTATGTTCCTCATGGACAATCTGTTGATGGAATCATGGAAACCCGGGATATAATGGGTAAACAACGTTCGTTGGTATTTTTGATCTCGGATTTTCATTTTCCGATTGAATTTTTAAGAAATTTACTTAAAAATCTAATCCCCCACGACGTTGTTCCGATTGTCATTTGGGATTCTCCTGAAACTGCATTTCCAAATTGGGGCATAGTACGTCTAATCGATAGCGAATCAAAACAGGAGCGCTGCTTATTTCTACGTCCAAAACTACGCGAGCGTATTATCCAGGCATATGAAGAACGTCGTGTATTGCTTAAAAAAACCTTTACTGAATTTGGCAGAGAAGCCTTATTTTTGACGGCTCCGTTTAACGCTGACCAGTTGACTGCGTATTTTTCCGGAAATGGCTAACACTGTATTGGATCGAATCTCAATTCCTATTGGCTTTATAGTCTTCTTTTGTACAATTTTTCGGAGCGATACAGCACTGGCCACGAATAAACCAATCACTCCTGAACCTATACAACAAATCGAATTACAGGCTGATCGGAATTTCGGCTACGTAATTGGCGACCTGGTACATCACCGCATTTTCGTTTCTATTGAAAATCCTTACCGCCTGGATTTGGCAATACTCCCCACGCCTGGAGCATTGAACCCTGGGTTAAGCGTACACACTATTCAGATATCTGAAAATCAATTAACAACAGCAACAAAATACTTAATTGACCTGAAATATCAACTGTATCGTAGCGTAGAGCGCTCTGAAGAAATAATCATTCCTGGATTTAGAATTCGAGCCACCAAGAAAACCCAGTGGGCCGAGGCGCAGACGCCACCCTGGAAATTGACAATGATGCCCTTGATCTCTGAACAAAGCGCTGACCAGGACGTTGTAATCCGTCCACCCCGAAAACCTTTGTTAATTCCTCTGCAAGTGCACTACAGAATATTGATTGGATTAGTCATCGGTGTCTTTATTTTATCCGCGTTAATCGCCAGGATTTTCTATTTACCTGGATTTTTAAACAGTACGAAACGCCCTTTCGCTGCCACGTGCGGCAATTTAAAGAGACTGCGCAAGCGACGCACAGATACTGCCGCAATGAGTGATGCAATGCGTGTTGTACACCAGGCATTCAATCATACTGCGGGGGAAACTGTATTTGCATCTCAACTTGACCAATTTTTCCAGAAAAACCCTGAATTTTGTACGCTGAGAAAACAAACAGAGCTGTTTTTTCAGCTCTCCAGACAGACATTCTTCCAGCAGGCTAAGACTATTAATAGCGAAAATTACGGCATCCCGTGGCTTCAATCACTTTGCCAGCAATACCGAAAAATAGAAAGAACACTGTCGTGACTGTTTCGTTCTCAAACCCGTGGGTATTGTTTGCGCTGATCATCACCGTAGTACCATTGCTCTATCGTTTCCAGTCGCCCTGTATTTATTCCTGGAACGCAATGATACCCACGGATTCCATTTCCAGGATTGTCGACATTGTAATACGAGTCGCCGCGTGTCTAAGCTTTTTCGCGATTATTCTGGGTTTATCCGGACCTTATAAAGGCGGTCACTGGATTAAAAAACCAGGGACTGGCGCGCAAATAGTTTTATTACTAGATCGTAGCGCCAGCATGAACCAAAATTTTTCGGGCAAACACATGGGAGGCCGTTCCAGCGAAACCAAAGGTCGATACGCACAAAAGCTCCTGTCAGAATTTGTGGAACAGAGAGAAAACGATTTATTTGCAATGGTTTCATTCAGCACCTCGCCGATTTATACCTTGCCCTTAACTCAAGATAAAACTGCTATTCTGGCTGCACTTCGTGCCGCATCGATGAAAGGTCGCGGAATTACCAATATCGCTTCAGGACTGGCAATGGCTTTGAAGTTTTTTGATCATCAATCACATTCTGGTTCACGAATCATCCTGTTAGTTTCCGATGGGGCAACCCGAATAGACGAAGACACTCAACACGCTTTGCACCAATGGTTTTACGAAAACCGAGTGACCTTATACTGGATTTACATGCGCAGTCCTAACAGCAGCCACTTATCGGAACAACCGAACAACCCCACCGAAACCACATCGCCCGAATTCTTTTTGCATCAGTTTTTTAGAAACATGGCGATACCCTATCGCTCATATGAAGCGGAAAATCCGCAAGCAGTCAAACAAGCAATTAGTGACATCAGTGCGCTGGAAACTAAACCGATCGTTTATCAGGAAAAAGTTGCGAAGACTGACCTGGCAAATTATTGCTACGGCTTCGCCAGCATATTGCTCAGTTTACTGTTGATCTCAAAAGCACTGGAGACCTCCTTGTGGAAAGAATGATCCATTCGAAACGACCCAATTTCAGTCTGCTTCAATCACCGATGCTTGTATACATTTTGCTGTTTTTATTGGTAATCGCCAGCCTGGCTCAGAGTTTTAAAATCTACCGAATCGAGAATATTAACCAGGCACTATCCTCTCCCCAAAGCATCGAGATAAACGAACACACCCCAGCTCAGTTGGTATTTGCAAAAGCCTGGTACCTGGAAAACACCGGTCAATTTCAAGAAGCACTGCGCTTGTACAACCGCCTCGACAACAGCGTCGATAAGCCGTTATTTGAAAGCGTCAAATACAACATGGGAACGCTATACCTGAAACAAGCAGCTAAACACTGGAATAGTAAAGGTGTATGGGCTTATTCTCAGGTCAACACATGGACAGGACTGGCCGAACAGGCCTTTCGTGAAGTATTAAACAAAAATCCAAATAATTGGGACGCACGCTACAACCTTGAATATGCCCTGCGCATCAAACCACCGCTTAAAGAAGTCGACAAAGCCGACTGGACAGGCCACAAAAGCAGCGTCCATTCCATCTATCCAGGAATCCCTGGAGGCAGCCCGTGAACCGCTTCCGTACCTTTAGCATTGACTTTTGGATAGTTGCATTGGCATTGTTTTCACTGTTAGTTTGTTTTTTTTATCCGACCTGGACACAACAGCAAAACACCTACCGCTATGTATTTATTCTGGACATCACCCAAAGCATGAACACCCGGGATTACACAATTAGCGGTTTCCCGCCCGACCGCTTATCATTCGCCAAGAAAAGCCTTCAACAAGCGATCAAGCATCTACCCTGTGGGTCAGAAACCGGTATTGGATTATTTACCACCAAGGACAGTATGATTTTGATCGAACCGGTAGAAATCTGCAGTCACTATTCTGTTATAGATGAAATGATTTCTCATATCGACTGGCGCATGGCCTGGGCAGCAGACAGCAATATCGAACGCGGTCTTTATTCTGCCATCCTGACACTAAGAAAATGGCAGGATCATACTAATCTAGTCTTTTTTACCGACGGCGAACAAAGCATCAAAGAATTGCACAGACCACCCCTAAGTAAGCACTTTGCAGCAGTAAAAGGATTTATCATCGGTGTAGGCGGCACCCATCCAAGCCCAATTCCAAAACTGGATAAGGATAACCAAGTGATCGATTACTGGAAGAATGAGGAAGTCACAAACGTTGATTTCACTACTGCAACAAACCAGCCGCCGAAACTCGATCCAAAAATGAACTATCTATCAAGTTTGCAGGAATCCGCACTCATCACCCTGGCAAACACTACAGGACTTATGTACCGGCGATTGCAATCTGCCCGACAGCTCGGCCAAATTCTGAATGCGAAAAATCTGGCCGTTTCGATGCCTGTATCTACAGATATTCGGTGGATTTTTGCGTTGATGACCTTGTGGTTTTTGCTTTGGGTTTGGTTTAGGAGGGTTATTGGAGTTTAAAGGTTTAAACAACGATCTGGAACACTTCAAATTTTAAAAGATTCCGGAGAATCAACGCGTACGATCGTCGTTTTACCAACTAAACGTGGCCCGGAAACAAACAACAATTGCCTGTTTTCGGTCAGTTCAAATGCGATACGTTGGGTATATTTTCGCTGCATAAAATCGCATCTATCGTAAAATGGTCGTAACTGCCCGCCCTCTATGGGTAATCTGTTCCGGAAGACGCCGTAAATACATCCCTGTAGACTTGGATGCGGCTTCCCTGCCGCATACACTTCCTCCACAGGCCCCCCATAGAGGGCTGTTTCTATAATATTTAAACCCAATTCAAAACAATTCTATACTCTCGTCCTCAACTTCCTCATCCTCATCAGGTGTATTCAATTCAGCAAAAATACCCACAATATCCTGATGTCTGGTCGTAATAAATTTAAGACGCGCAAGAATATCTGAAAAGGCAGTGTAGAGGGTGGCACTGGCATCTATTCGATTTTGTGCGTCGTCTATCGCGGTGTCTATGCAATTAAGCACATAAGCTTCCTGATCTTCTTCTAAACCCATACGCATTAAATCTGCATTGAGATCAGTGACCATATGGCGAAGCAAATCGGAGCTATCACTTTGATTTGCAATGAGTGTTTTCGCCAAATAATAAAGCCGGGTTCTAACGATGCCAAATGATTTAAACAATTCTTCACTTTGATCACCCAGTGCCTGTTCCGTCCGGATGGCATTAATCTTTAAATCCACAGCAGAAAGAATAACGGGCAAAAGATCTTTCATGCGTCCGTAACGTTCCATATCGTCCAGAGGCATATTTTTTACTAATAAGCTTAAATTTTGATAATTGACAATAGTGCGTGGACCAAAATCAACAAACCGTTGACTTCTATCCTGCATTTCAATCATTTCTTTTTCCAGAGGTGTAATCGCATCTTCTATAGAAAACCAACTCGGTTGATCATCTTCCAGAATCATCAACGCGCAATTAAGCTGATATTGTTGGTTCAGGTGCAACAAGCCGTTAGCCAGGTCAGTGAAATTGTAATAACCATAACTTTTTTCAATAAACTTCATAGCAAGTCCCAGTTCACTTGAACCTGTCATGGCGATTATCGCGGTTTTCTGGGCTTGTTCAAACTGGCTGCGTAATTCTTTCTGGTCTTGCTGATACTTTGCCAGGACTCGTATTTTGGCAAGCAACGTATCTTTTTCAAAGGGTTTCACCAGGTAATCTTCACCACCCACCTCATAACCCTGCATGCGCTCTCTTAACGAAGAATTAGCGGACAAAAATATGACCGATATATTTTTTGCCACATCATTACTACGGAGTTTTTCGCACACCTCATAACCATTCATTCCAGGCATCTCTACATCGAGCAAAATAATGTCTGGAAGGTTTTTTATAGCAATTTCAAGGCCAGTCTCACCACTTTCGGCAAAACTGACGTTTAAATTATCATCTGTAAGGGACTTTTCGATCACTGTTCGACTGACTTTGTCATCATCAATCGCAAGAATATTAATTTTAGAATTCATTTACGCTGAAATTGGCTAATACACTATTAAGTTATAGCCTTTTTTTGGAAAATATCGAGTTGCTTTTGTGATTACAAGCGACCATTCGACCACCCTATATAATCGACAGAGTCTGGTTAAAGCCAATATTCATTCTTCCAGTAAAACCACCACGAATTGTAGCGACTGCTTTCGCAATTTAATTTAAATACTCGGGTGACTACAGTTTTAACAAATATTGTTTAGCGCACTCCTGAAAATTTCCGATTTAATTTCAGTTTTAGAAGATTATTGATAACCATTTGGATTCATCGATTGCCATCGCCAGGCATCCAGACACATTCGATCGAGCCCGATGTCTGCAGTCCAATTCAATTCTTGTCTGGCAAACCCCGGATCGGCGTAACAGGTTGCAATGTCTCCCGCACGACGTTCTACAACTTTATAAGCAACTTCCTTGTTTGAAGCTTTCTCAAATGCAGAGATTGCCTCAAGCACACTATAGCCTCGACCGGTACCGAGATTATAAGTCACAGCGCCCGGATTTGATGCTAGCTTTTCCAAAGCCTTCAAATGACCGATAGCCAGATCAACAACATGAATATAATCTCGAACACCAGTGCCATCGGGCGTTGCATAATCATTTCCAAAAACTGACAGTTCGGATAGTTTCCCTATCGCAACCTGAGAAACAAAAGGCAGGAGATTATTGGGAATACCATTGGGATCTTCTCCAATCAATCCACTTTCATGAGCGCCAGCCGGATTGAAATAGCGTAGAAGCCCAATATTCCATTCTTTATCTGAAACATAAAGATCTTGTAATATCTCTTCTATCATTAGTTTTGTTCGGCCGTAGGGATTCGTTGCCCCAACCGGGAAGTCCTCTTTTATGGGTACCGTTTGAGGATCGCCATACACGGTAGCGGAAGAACTGAAAACAATATTCTTAATCTGATATTTCTGCATTAATTCGCAAAGAATCAGTGTTCCCGTGATGTTGTTATGATAATAATGTAAAGGGATCGACACAGACTCACCGACTGCTTTGAGCCCGGCAAAATGAATAATCGCACCGATGGAGTGTTTTTTGAAAACATCATCAAGGCCTGCTTCATCTAAAAGATCGACCTGGTGGAATGTCAATTTTTTCCCGGTTATATTTTCGACTCTTCGCAGCGATTCCTCATGGCTATTCATCAAGTTGTCAACAACAACGACATCGTAGTTAGCATTTAAAAGCTCTACACAGGTATGACTACCAATATAACCCGCCCCTCCGGTCACTAATATCTGCATTGATCTACCCCCTTTCAGCCATGTTAGAAAAATGTCGTTGTCTAGAATTACCGTATTGCCTGATTTTCACAAAAAATAATAAGTGATTTTTATACTTTCATTTTCTAGCAATTAAGAAACTCTTCGCAAATATAGAGTCTGATGAAGAAAAAAATGAATGACTTTTTTGCAATCATGATTCCCATTGAATCTATAGTACATCGCGAAAAATTAGGATTGGCTAAAATTCAAAATAATCTTTTCAGAAATTACGCTACGACCACCGCATATTCTGGTCGATCCTGATCACATCATCAACCTGACATACAGAGTTGCCCACCATCCATTTCAATTCGATTGTGACTGTTGTATCGGGACCAGATTTTTCAAAGTGATTACATTGCGACGGTTTTCTTCCAACTCAAAAGTCTGTTCAAGATACTTCATTATCAGATCCACTGGACGCGGTGTATGAATAAGCAGGTCATACGCATTAAGTGAGAGATAGCCCGATCCACCGTCGATTATCCGTGACGCAACTCTTTCTCCACTCAATTTGTCGAAAAAATCAAGCTGCCTTCCAAACAGGTTCATATTTCCATCCTGATCTACTACACGTACTCTGTATGTCGATCCGGCGCTCTGAATCTTAGTTTTAAAAAGAACATTAACAACTTCCCAGTCTTCAATAATTGCTTTTGAATATTGCAAGACTCGCAAACTAAAGTCTAAAGAGCCGTCCCCATCAACGTCCCCGGTGGATGTTGGTACAACAATGACTTTTTTCTCATGTGATTCAAAGATGGGCTTGGAAACAAAACATTCATAATCCGAGGAGTTTTCTTTGGATAAATGCATTGAAAATGTAACAGACCCATTATCCGAGCCAAGAACAAAGTCGACTTTTCCATCCTTATTAAAATCACCATATAATAAACCGGTATAGGGTTTATGGCCTCCCAGCTTCAGACTTGAGAAATCTTCGGGATTAGAATTCGGTGCAAGATTAGCACTAAAAACCCCTTTTTTCGGAATATACCGTAACAATTCCAAAGACCCATTTAGATCTATATCATTGATCAAAACCCCTTCGTCAAAAACTCGTCTGATTCCATAAGTTTTTGACGCAGAGTTAAATGTTCCGTCGGCTGCATTTAGCATCAGTTTACTTGCAGCATAAAAATCGAGATATCCATCACGATTAATATCAGCCACTTGAGCACCCTCAACCCTAAATTTTTTTTCAATAAAATTCATGTGTCGAGAAACACTCTTAATATTCTCGAATTTCAACCCCCCAAGATTCTTCATAAAGTAGAACGAGGTATTGGGCTTATGTGTGTAACATGTAATCAAAATATCGGTCAGGGAGTCATTGTTATAATCGAAAAAAAGTACCTGTTCAGAATGACACTGAAGCCGCTTATCAAAAAAACTTCTATTTAAAGTAAAGCGCTCCTTTTGGGACTCATACTCATATAAATACACGTAGCTATTGTAGATCCCATTTTTTTCGGTAATCAATAATTCATTTTGCCCATCATTATTAAGGTCAACCAGGTATGGTATCTTTCTGCCATGTATAAATCCCCCCATATCCCTGGCCGGAGAATATTTGAAATCGCCACTTTTTGTTTGGATAAGCCCGGCAAACTCAAATATTCCATCGAAATTGAAATCACCAAAGGTTGGATAAAACTCAGTGGGCCAGGTAAATTCATTGAAGACTTTAAGATTTGAAGTATCGAGCGGATTGCAAAGAGCATTCCCTACCTTATTTTTTTTATGTCCAGAAATATTTGGTAGAAAGTAATATATCCCCTGCAATGCAAGACCCATCACTAAAATGAGAACTGTCACTGGAATTATTCGTTTTGCCCTAAATAAGTTGATATTCATCTTTTTACTAATGGAAATAGAGGAGATTATGTCAAGCCTTGCAATCATGCATTATTGCCTGATTTGTTTATTATCGCTCCCTTTACAGTTGAGAAATGCACGCCAAAAAGCGGTGGCTATTTGTTTTTATCGGAAAGTCTTCTATTCATAGGCAGACGTCTGACCCATCATTGCACAATAACTACTCCAGGGCCATTTCCCCTATCTTTAACCATTCCCACCCAAATTGAATTTAGTACGACATAACGCAATATTTTCTGTTTTTCTATCAGTATCCCCTTATACCGTACTTGAAAACCAGAACCACCACGGGTGAGTCTGCGATTGTAGTTTTGCATATCCATTCCATTAAGTTTAAGCATACCCTTTGATAACTACCGTTCAATGGTTTCCACAACTACAGGGTCGTTGTTGCTCAAATACTGAATGGTCAATATGATATTTGACCATTATTTCTCGACATTATTATAGAATCAGCAGCTTTCTGGAGGAATCACAAATGAACCATGAGAACCCACCCAACAACTGGCCGTTATGGGTCTGGATACTCCAACTGTTGGTAGCGGGATCTCTCAGCTGGATATTTATTCTTCTCGTTACCTCGGCAAATGACGCGGGGGTTTCGAAATCGATTCTGATTGTCGGAATTGGCTCGTTAATGTGGTTGTTCCTGGGGCCGGGTGTGGTTGCTATGGATCGGGGCCGTCGTTGGATAGTTGATCGGCGAAGGGAATAGTGTCTTGCCCTGGGAACGTTGACATTCTCACTCCTCGTTGGAGATTTTGTCATGACGTGGTTTGGCCTGATCCCGACCGTAGAAGAACAGCGCGCCCGGTCTCTTGACTACACTTACTATCGGGATTCCGGATATCGAATGGTACCTAAATCGATCACCATAGACAGAAGCACTCCAATCCACATTAATGAATGGTCATTGCGACGCTTAAAAAAAACCTGGATTTTATAAAATATGGACAAAACACTTACCGGTTTTCGACAAATTCCCGCTTCGCAAAAATCTATCAGAAAATTTTACACTTTTTTAAAACAACCTCCTCCATAAGATTATACTCATTTGTTATTACTAGATTAAATAAAATTGGCACTAAGTATGCACTAACTAGTGTGAGAGAATTACCCCTTATAGTAGTGTCAGTTAGGACTATTCTCTTATTCCTCCTGCACAGGGAAGTGCACCTCCTCTTTGATTTTTCAATATTCAGGAAAACCTGATTTACGATGAAATACCTAAATATTTTTCCAGAATATAAGAAACCTTAACCAGCCCGGTTTCCAGATTTCTGAGAATTTCATCCATAGAAATTTCACCCTCGGTTTTACCGGCCGCCCAATTAGCCATCACCGCACAACACGCATAGTCGATTTCATCTTCTCTAGCCAGAGCGGCTTCGGGCATTCCAGTCATCCCGACCATATCACAACCATCGCCTTCCATGCGTCGTATTTCTGCGGCAGTCTCCAAACGGGGTCCCTGTGTACAACCATAAACGCCTCCATCCACAACAACAACAGAAGCCCTGGCGGCAGCACTCAGTAATTTTGCACGGATTGCCTGACTATAAGGATAGCTAAAATCAATATGAACAACGCCATTCCTGTCGCCATTGTAAAAGGTAGATTCTCGTCCAACTGTATAATCGATAAGTTGATCAGGAATTGCTATAGTGGCTGGAGGCAAATCTGCACGAATACCACCCACCGCAGCAACGGCAAGAATTTCGGTAACACCTACTTTTTTCAACGCTCGAATATTGGCGCGATAGTTTATCCGATGCGGTGGAATTGAATGACCCTCACCATGTCTGGTAAGAAATGCAACATCACAGCCATGATACTGGCCAAAGACCAGATCAGAAGAAGGTAAACCGAATTCCGTCGCAACAGACTCTTTTTTAGCAACATGGAGCTGATCCAGCTGACCTAAGCCCGACCCACCAATAATTCCAAGCACACCCATCACACTCTTCTATACACCGTTACACGCAAAAATACCCGCGGTATTTCGCCAATACCCTTTATAATCCATGCCAAAACCGAACAGATATCGATCCTCGCATTGCAAGCCAACAAATTCTGCTTTAATTGGCTTTTGTTTCGACAATATTTTTTCTACCAACACGGCGCTATAGACTGATTCTGCCCCCTGATCTTTACAATATTGGCTAATTGCTTTCAGGGTATGTCCTTCGTCCAGTATATCGTCTACCAGCAAGACAGTTCGCCCCTTCATCGACTCCCTGGGTAAACTGATCCAGTCCAGTTCATGACCCACAGTATCATTGCCATATCGAGTTGCGTGGATAACATCACAGGTCATAGGAAAATCGCATCGTTCCATCAAATTCGAGACCGTCATAATGCCTCCTGTTAACACACACAATACCAGAGGATTCTGATCGGCCAGGGTTACACTAATCTGTATCGACATGGCATCCAATGCCGAATAAACCTGACTTTCTGAATATAATAGAGTGGCGTCCGCTCGAACGCGGCTTATTTCTTCTAATTCAGGCATTATTGTATTAGCGCTTTTATATGTTGGACAGCATCCTGCCATTTCTTACTTCCCACAGGATCTGAGTATTTGGGAACCTTGGCACACATTGACTCGAGGCGTTTGTTGCGTTCAGTCGTAGAGTATTCTGCAACGACATCCAAGACGCTTTCTGCAGATCCGGGACTGTTGCATATCAATACCATATCACAACCGGCCCCAAGGGCCAGACGAACTCTATCGGTATAGGTTCCAGCGAATTCTGCACCTGCCATACTTAAATCATCACTAAATATAACACCCTCAAAGCCAAGCTGATCACGTAACACGGTTTTTAGCCAATACTCCGAAAAGCCTGCCGGCATTTTATCAACACTGGAATACACAACATGAGCCGGCATTATTGCCTCCAAACCTTGATCAATCATAGCTTTAAACGGCTGAATATCGCAGGCCATGAGTTCTTCATAGTTTCGATCATCGATCGGTAAAGCCAAATGAGAATCCAGAGCAACACCCCCATGACCAGGAAAATGCTTACCCACCGCTGACATTCCAGCCTGCTGCATACCCTTGCGGAAACCACTGGCACATTCAGCAACCCGCTCAGGTAATTTTGCGAACGAACGGTCACCGATAATGGTACTCACTCCAAAATCGACATCAAGCACCGGCGCAAAACTAAAATCGACACCCACCGAGCACAGCTCAACCGCCATCAGCCAACCGGCCGATTCAGTCAGCGTCCGTAATTGCGTTGGGTCATTTAAACTGGCCTCTGCAAAACAAGCCGCAGCGGGCAAACGCGTAAACTCTGATTGAAACCGCTGCACTCTACCACCTTCCTGATCGACAGCAATCAAAAATCTGGCGCCTCGAATATCACGCACTTCACGAATCAAAGAAGAAACCTGATCAATGGATTGGTAATTTCGGCTAAACAGAATTATGCCACCGACACCCGGATGAGCAAGCATCAATTTTTCATGACCGGTCAATACGTATCCCTCAAGATCCATCATTAATGGTCCTATTGGTAAATCTGTACCCATACCACCCCTTTTCGAAAAATATTGAAAAAAAATTGATCTATAATCTTACTGAAGCGGTACGAAGCTGTCCAAGGGAGCCATGAAAAACTAATCGTTAGTAGAATTTTCATATTGGAGCAGGATTCAAACACCCGCCCATTCTAATCGTCGAATATACCGCAACTTTTAATTTAATTCTGGAGACTTCAATGCGCAAACTGGTTCTTATTTTGAGTATGCTTTTTATTGTTGGTATCGTGCAGGCGGAAGATGATGCAGAAGCCGAACCTGTTGCATATTTACCCCTGGAACCTAATATAATGGTTAATTTACAGGGACGCAGAACCTATCTTCGCGCTGCAGTGCAAATTATGGTCGACAACGCAGAACATGCGGAAAAAATAAAAATACATCTACCAGCCGTCCGTCATGCATTAATCATGATGGTTAGCGAATACTCATCAGACCAATTGAGCTCGATGGAACAAAGAGAAGAATTTCGCAAAAAAGCGCTAGAGGAAGCCAAAACAATTTTGGACAAATACGCCAGCAGCAAGGGCCTGAATGATCTGTTTTTTACAGAATTTCTGGTTCAATGACACTGGAAACAACTTTTTCCAGCTCATTTTGGCCTCAGTCGGAGAAACAGTAGATAGGAGCGAGGATTCAATAATATACGAATCTTGACTTGTCTTATTGTCCGTCTTCTGCGTTGTAGCAACAGTTGCGTAGCCCGGCTATGCGCCTGTTGCTTCGCCTTCAAGACAAACAATAATCCTGCGTCTATCTTTCGCATATTACTAAAACCTCGCTCCTTAGCAACAAAAATGTTACCGCAGCACATACATCAATGGTTTCACTCACCCTGAACAATCTATAAGTTAGTCCCTCACAATAGAAAAAATATAATGCATCCTCGTATTCGAGGACTCCGGCTGACAAACACTTAAGCGATCAATCACAACCCGCTTTTTAAGCTGGCTTCGATAAACTGATCCAGATCACCGTCCAGCACAGCCTGGGTATTGCCAGTTTCCACATTTGTGCGTAAATCCTTAATTCGGGATTGATCCAGTACATAGGAGCGTATTTGACTACCCCACCCTATGTCCGACTTGGTCTCTTCCAGTTGCTGTTGCTCAGCATTGCGCTTCAAAGTTTCCAATTCATAGAGTTTCGCCTTCAGTTGTTTCATCGCCGTCGCACGATTTTTATGCTGCGAACGATCATTTTGGCATTGTACAACCGTGTTGGTAGGAAGATGTGTAATTCGCACTGCAGATTCCGTACGGTTGACATGTTGCCCCCCTGCTCCACTGGCTCGATAGACATCAATACGCAAATCCGCCGGATTAATATCAATATCAATGTCGTCATCAACTTCAGGCGAACAGAACACAGCAGCAAATGAAGTATGGCGTCGATTTCCGGAATCAAACGGTGATTTACGCACTAAACGGTGGACACCGATTTCAGTCCGTAACCAGCCAAAAGCGTAGTCACCCTCAAACTTTACAGTGGCACTTTTTATACCCGCCACTTCACCGTCTGAAGCTTCTATAAGCTCGGTTTTAAAGCCTCTGCGCTCGCCCCACCGCAAGTACATACGCAATAACATTTCCGCCCAATCCTGTGCCTCGGTACCGCCGGATCCTGATTGGATATCCAAAAACGCGTTACTGGCATCCATTTCTCCGGAGAACATTCGCCGAAACTCCAACACAGCAACACGTGATTCACAAACCGCCAAATCCTGTACAATGGTATCCACGGTCTGGCTATCATCTTCTTCACGCGCCATCTCCAGCAATTCCTGGGCATCGATCACAGCCTGATCCAGTTCTAATATGGTATTTACCACCAATTCCAGTTGTCCACGCTCCCTGCCCAAAGATTGTGCTTGTTCAGGATTATTCCAGATTCCGGGATCTTCAAGCTCTCTCAGAACTTCCGTTAGACGTTCCTTTTTCAGATCAAAGTCAAAGATACCCCCTTAACGCATCACAACGATTTTTCAGGTTGGTAATAGAGTTGTATATGGGATTAAGTTCTTGCATTATTCGCTATAAAATATCAACCCAGACAAGAGAGTCTGGCAGTAGAAACCATGACGGGTGAGCAAGCATAGCATAAAATGCCGAAAACCCGACGCCAAATATTACTCAATTTCGACTGTCCGCAAATGCTTCGCAGTTTCTTGAAAAGCCTTCCATGACTCACACATGACCGCAACTCATTAATGGAATTCCACCCGATTTATTCAAATACCTGATTATGGAATACTTACCGATATTTCTCAGACTATCCGGCCGCAACTGTCTTGTTGTGGGAGGTGGAGAGGTTGCCGCCAGAAAAGTCTCTTTGCTACTCAAAGCAGGCGCTCGCGTTACCGTATTGGCGCCGGAGCTTGGATCATCATTAACTCAATTTTTACTGGATAATAAAATCACTCATTTGCAAAAATTGTTTTCCTTCGAAGATGTTCGCGGCTACTGCGTGGTGGTCTCTGCAACCAACAGTAGCCAGATAAATTCAGATGTTGCTGAGGCTGCAAATCACCATGATATTGCCGTCAACGTGGTCGACAAACCCGAATCCTGCAGTTTTATTTTTCCTTCAATTATCGATCGTTCTCCAGTAATCGCAGCCATCTCTACAGGTGGCGCCTCGCCGGTGTTAGCTCGAATGTTGAGAGAACGCCTGGAAAGCCTGATACCCTCCGCCTATGGAAAACTGGCCACCCTGGTTCGTGAGTACAGGCAAAAGGTAAAGGATACAGTCAATAATCCGGATCGGCGACGCGAATTCTGGGAATCAACGCTTCAGGGACATATTGCCGAATTGGTATATTCCGGGCAAGAACCACAAGCACGTGATGAGTTGGATAAACAATTGCAAAATTATGCCGGGCCACAGACACGTTCGGGCGCAGTTTATCTGGTCGGCGCCGGCCCAGGAGACCCCGATTTGCTTACATTTCGAGCCCTTAGACTCATGCAGCAGGCTGATGTTGTAGTCTACGATCGCCTGGTCTCTCCTGCGGTTCTCGATTTGGTACGCCGTGATGCCGAAAAAATATATGCAGGAAAAAAACGCAGTCAACACACAATCCCCCAGGAAAAAATCAACGATCTGTTAGCCCGTCACGCGAAACAAGGCAAGCAGGTCGTACGTTTAAAAGGAGGCGACCCGTTTATCTTTGGTCGCGGCGGTGAAGAGATTGAAACTCTAATGCAACAAGGCATCGCTTTTCAGGTAATCCCCGGCATTACAGCAGCTTCAGGTTGTGCATCCTATGCCGGTATCCCTTTAACGCACCGGGACTACGCACAATCGTGCGCCTTCGTAACCGGCCACCTAAAAAATGGCGACATAGATCTAAACTGGGCGCAACTGGTCGTCGAAAATCAAACACTGGTCATCTATATGGGCCTGCTGGGCCTGAGAAAACTGTGTCAGGCACTGATTGACCACGGCGCAAATCCGACATTACCTGCTGCATTGGTTGAACGGGGCACTACCGCCACACAGCGGGTTTTTTGCTCAACTCTGGAAACACTGGCGGACAAAATTGAAACTGCCAATGTGAAAGCACCGACATTAATCATCGTCGGCGAAGTGGTTAATTTACACTCCAAACTGGCATGGTTCAAGGGAGAAAATAGACAGTAACTGCCGGTGTTGGAAGTTGCTATAGAGCACTCTCTGTAAAACGCCCGGTATGATTTTCTCAGGATCGACCACTCAGCCTGCAAAAAATAGCCTTATAACTTTTCGATTATATCTTCATACTCTCTAGCCACATTTTCCAGAAAATAAGGCTCAAGCACTGCAGAATAATCTGATTTTGGATAGCTCTTATGGCATAGTGTGCGCTGCAACGATAGCGACAGACTCGCTATATTCCCTGAAGAAAAAACATCCACACACTTTAAAGATCCTAACTTTTCGCTCATTGAACCTGAGCAATCTGACAAAATAATTTTTGGTACCTTCATTGCCATGGCTTCTAATAAAACCAATGGCTGCCCTTCCCAAAGAGAACTCAAAATAAAAACATCAGCCGCATCAAAGTAAGGATAGGGATTTGAGAGCCTTCCGGTGAAAAATACACTTTTTTCCAATCCCAGCGAAGAAACCATGCCCTTAAGTTTCGGAGCAAGTTCTCCGTCACCAACAATAACGAGCTTGGCTACACGGCTTGAGTCGGTACTGGCAAAGGCATTTATCAATAACTGAAGACCCTTTGCTTTCGTTAATCGCCCCACGAAGAGAAGATTTACCCTGGGGTCTTCACTGATTATCTTCTCAACGTCGGATACCCCGGCCTTAGCCAAAACACTTTTGATTTCTACTGGATTTGGGATTACTGTCATAGCAGCGCTATTCAACCGATTTCCGAGTCTGCCGGACAGGTCTCTGTGCACATCATCCGAAACAGAGACAATAGAGTCTGCTTTCGGGTATAGAAAACGCATCAACCAAGTGATCAACTTTGATGGCCGATTGGCCTGTGTTGACGCCTCTACGATAATGACAGGAACATGGGCACGAGTTATAGTTTTTACCAACAATAACAATAAGTTTGTTCCAGTCAGTGTTGATATAAAGACACTATCAGGACTTTTTTTGATGACCCAGGCTAATGAAAAAGCAGCAAGCAATACGCCAGGAAACAAATGTTTTATACTGGAAAAACATAAGGGCTTAAAGCTTAGCCCCTTACTCATTTGAATCCTCAGATCCCCACGATTCAGAAGTGAGTGAAGTACCACAGAGTAGCCTCGCCTGCTTAAACATTCAGCGATTTGCAGAAAGGCTTTCTCTCCGCCTCCAGTATCCAGACTCGGAAGAAGAAAATGAAGCTTTCTTGCATCACATTCTTTTTGGCTACACCTATTCATCAATAAAGTTGCTCATTCCTTTTCACTGTCAATATAGCAACGAAAGTAATTTTCTAATTCATCTTCCTGACCCTATCAAACAATAACAGTGCGCGTCGACTTTTACCCATACCTTGTCATCTTAAACCCGACAATCAAAGATACGATTCAAACTTTATTACATTATAGGGAGTATTGATACTGCACCTCATTGTCCCGCATGAATCTTATGGGATGCAGAAAATCTCTGCCAACAAAATCCTACCAACCGAAGCCACCTCTTCATATATCGAATCTGACAAATATAATTTCATCACTGCTGTAACCTTTTTGACTGACGAAACGTATCTGTATCGCATTTTGTCAAAAAGAGGAGAAAACAATGCAGTTTAGAAATATTTTGTTTATTGTACTGGCGTTATTCACAATGCAGGCTCAAGCCTCAGGTTCCGTCAAATACAAAGTCACAGTTACAAATATTACCAAAGGACAAACATTTACACCCCAGCTGGTCACCACACATCGGCGATCAGTCAAATTATTTACTCTAGGTGAAGCAGCAGGAGAAGCCTTTGAGATCCTTGCCGAAGCTGGCAATACTGGCCCACTCAGCGATGAACTGAATGCGCTCACTTATAAAGTCGGCTCAGTAGACACCATTCCTGGTTTACTCGGTCCGGGTCAGTCTTCATCGATAACCATCGAAACTCGCCGCCACTACAGGCATCTGAGTTTTGCCGCGATGCTTATTCCTACCAATGATACGGTTGCCGCACTGAATGGTGTACGTTTGCCTCGTCGAGGGACTCGAGTATATACCGTCATCGCTCACGATGCAGGAACTGAATTTAATGACCAAAATTGTTTAAATATTCCCGGACCTCGCTGCAAAGGTGCTGATCACTCTCCCGGACCCAACGATAGTGACGAAGGGTTTGTATATGTCAGCAATGGATTCCACGACATTGGCACCGAGGATGCCGAAGGCAATGAAATTCTTGGCCCCGATGTTTATGACTGGCGGAACCCGGTTGCAAGAGTAGTAATAACAAGAGTACGATAGCTCGTTTTTAGCATTATCTGCGGGTTATGAGTCCATAACCCGCAGTTTTAACGAGGGCTGCCACCAATTAGCTATCGAAACTTCGGACAAGCATTCAAGACTGTCCAATTTTTTTTAGCCTTTTAACTGCTGCATACATCCTGACCAGAAATTGTAAAACAGTTTTGAGTATGAAACTTTTCCGCCAGCCCTGGGGAAAATAAAGTTATTGACGAACAACGCTGGACTCAGTTGATGGGCAAAGCTCAACTGGGAGATGAACAGGCATACAGAATTTTACTGGTAGAACTGGGAGAAGTGATCTCAGCTTACCTTCATGCCAGATTTGGTCGCCTGGATTTTGTAGAAGATTGCGTACAGGAATGCCTCATAGCAATCCACTGTGCCCGCCATACGTACGATACTGGTCGCCCCTTTCGACCATGGTTGTTTGCACTTGTGCGAAACAAAGCTATCGATATGTTGCGCAAACAACAAAATTATCGGTCTTTAATTGGAAAAAGCCAGATAAATCACAAACTGAACGACTCATTCGATACTATAGTTAACAGGGGAAGCGTATTCGCTGCATTGAAACCGGAACACAGGGAAGTACTGACCTTAACGAAAATAATAGGCTTAAGTACCGCAGAGGCCGCTAAAAAACTTAACGTCTCTGAAAGCACAATAAAAGTCAGGGTACATAGAGCCATTAAAGCAAGTCGAAAAATTCTAGAGGCTGAATGTCGATGACTGACAGAGACAGACTGGCACTTATTCAATCACTGAGCAAAAATTTAAACCCAATAAAGAAACCCGGTAATATTCTTATAGCTTCGGGAATCTGGTTACTGGTCAGTTGGTTGTACGTTATATTCGCAGCCATCCAGATCGGCCCGATACGCGTCGGCGCTTTACAGGCTTTAACTCAGTCCTCGCACTTTGCACTGGAATCCACTACCGGACTAATGGTCAGTGGTTTATTTTGTCTACTTGCCTTTCGTGAATCAATACCCGGTCGTGATAACGACCAGATCATGTGGCTCGCCATCTTAGTCGCTGCAGTCTGGGTGGGTATCCACATAATTGGCATCATCACTCCCGCGTTGGAACCTTCAATGGAGGGCAAACGCGCCCATTGTGTGATGGAAGCGTTTTTTTACAGTATCCCTCCATTGTTATTAGGTTATTCCTGGATTTTTCGACGTTATCCACTTAATACTATTCGCACTGGCGTATATTTGGGTATCAGCGCCGGTGCAATTCCCGCATTACTGATGCAATTCGCATGCATGTACAAGCCAATGCATATCCTAAGTCACCACATCGCACCCATTATGGTAATCACACTGATTGGTGCTTTGACAGGAGTTTTGTTTAGCAAGAAAACACCTTCGCCATCCACTTTGAGCGAATAAAACAATTTAAAAAGTCCGGCTACAGAAAATTCAACATGCTTTCCGAATTTAAACAAACCTGCAAAGTCATTTTGCATAGATTCCCGTTCCTTAGAACAGTGTTAGGACCACTATACGGGAACAGGAAAACCAATACAGTCAGTAAAAACATCCGGGGATCAAATAATTCAGTCAGCTACTCAAATTCCAACATGGAATCTGTTGTTTTTGACATTATAGGCAATGGCAACCAAATTGTTATTGGAGAAGCGTGCACCTTGAATTCTATTACTTTTTTTATTCGAGGTGACAACCATAGAATTCAGATCGGGAAAAACTGCCGATTCAGTAATGGCGGTAATTTGTGGATGGAAGACACCGGTGGTCAACTTGAGATCGGTGACCAATGCAGTTTTGTCAGCGTTCTTCTGGCCGTTACGGAACCAGATAGTAAAATTATCATTGGCAACGATTGTATGTTTGCCTCAGATATTGATGTACGTACCGGAGATTCACATGCAATAATCGATTTGGAGACTAATGAAAGAATAAATCCTGCGAAAAATGTGACTATAGGCAATCAGGTTTGGGTTGCCGCCCATTGTATTATTCTAAAAGGTGTGAATATCCCAGATAACTCAGTCATTGCCTCAGGTTCCGTAGTTACCAGATACTTCAGCAAAACCTCTACCATAATCGGTGGAAATCCAGCAAAAGTAATCAAACAAGGAATCCGATGGTCAAGAAACCGACACACACCACCCGGAGGCTCATAGAAGACTCTCGGAGAATATTTTTGCCTAACACGGATAAAAAAACCTGAAAATAATCTAAGCTGAAAGGACTGGTTTTCATGAAACCTCTTATCTTTTACTTTCATGCTGCATACTCTATATCAATCCAAGCTTCTAACCCGCACCTTTTTACTTTACAGCCTTTGTTTGCTGCAAGCCTGCGATTACTCGCCAAAAGCAAAAAAAACCTGGCCTCTTGCATCCGAGGGAATATTTTCCGCTGCGTTTGCAGGTCGACACGCGCTGTTCGGTTCAGTCAATGGCATAGCTTATCTTTGGGTACTGGGAAAAAAAGCACCCAAATATTCATGGCAGCATGGCAAAGACAACCCTGAAGGTATGGTAGCAGTAGCGATATCCGATAATGAAAAATACGCCCTGACAGCTCAACGTAACTCCCTTGCCTGGTGGCGAATAAAAGATGGCAAATTACTTAAATCATGGGGTTTCGATTTTATAAAATCACTTAGCCTGTCGAAAGACGGTCAATTTGCTCTCATTGGCCTGGCTGACCAGGCCGTCTACTTCACCCTGAAATATGGTAAAACAATATATGCCTTCAAGCACGACAGCGGTATCAGCGCCACCGCCCTTTCCAATGACCTGCGATATGCGTTGACTGGCGCAGACAATGCCAGCGTTATTCTCTGGAATTTAAAAAACGGTAAAAAAGTGCATACATGGCAACACACAACAAAAATTTCCTCATTGGCTCTGGATCCAAAAAACAGGTATGCGATGACCAATGAAGCTTTGGGTAAAACCCAAATTTGGTCAATAAAAAGTGGAAAGCTAAAAAGAACACTGGGGCCAAAGCTGATGACCGTATCCTCTGCCACATTCTCACCGAATGGAAAATATCTCGCCACAGGCCGAACATCTCAGCGCATAGATTTATGGAAAATCAAAACCGGAAAAAATATAAAGCACTGGACACCAAAAAAATCAGAAACGTGGCGACCTTCTGCCTCAACAATACTCGCACTTGAATTTCTACCCACAGGAAAGAAACTGTTAAGTGCCTCTTCAAATGGCTACGCGCAATTGTGGAAAACCAGATAAACTGATGACTCGTCCACGAATCAGCCTGAACAAAAGGATACAACTCTATTTTAATCCAATCCAAAAAAAAGTATATCGAGCAACTCTTTATAAATAGATAGATCTATTCGCACAATCGTTAGCGAACGGGTACTCTACAGCTCACCCGGTTATAATTTCCCCTCTAAATCTAATAACACCCCGGAAACCGATAACAATTATGAACCAAACTCCCAAATCTATCGACACAGCGGATCGCCTGATCATGGCACTTGATCTACCCACTATAGCCGACGCTAAAGAATTGGTCACAGAACTTGGAGACAGTGTTCAGTTTTACAAAATCGGGTTGGAATTGTTTATGGCAGGAGGGTATTTCGAACTCATCCATTGGTTACGGCAAAAAAATAAAAAGGTATTTGCTGATCTTAAATTTTTTGATGTGCCAGCTACTGTAGGACGCGCAGTGCGCGCATTGAGCGATAAAGATATACAGTTCGCAACAATTCATGGCAACGACTCGATTATGGCCAGTGCTGCAAAAGAAAAAGGTAGCCTGAAAATTCTCGCAGTAACCGTACTCACCAGTTTGGATCGGGGCGATCTCAATGACCTTGGATTCGTCTGCGACGTGCAAAAACTGGTTTTATCAAGAGCCAGACGCGCGCTTGCTCTCGGTTGCGATGGAGTGGTTTCATCAGGATTGGAAATACCGCTGCTTAGAGCAGAAATCGATCAACAATTATTAGTCGTTTCTCCCGGTATCCGCCCCGTTGACAACCGCCCGGACGATGATCAAAAACGGGTAGTCACAGTAGAAGAGGCATTCCGCAATGGCGCTGATTATATCGTTGTCGGCCGACCCATTCGTGATGCAGAAAAACCTCGGGATGCCGCGTTGAATATACAAAACCAGATTGCGGCTCTATTTTAGGCCACTTCATTATTCTCGGACAGCCTCCTAGACGTCCCAATTTGAGTTAATTTCCTGTTTAAGATTCATCGAGCCCGCTCGCAGCACTACTAATACCATTTCCCTGATCTCTTACGAAATTATTTCTCAACCGATTAAATGCTGAATGCAAAGTTTTATCCATCACCACTTCGTTTTCAATAGAAACAATAACACGGGTCAATTCTGGAATTTTTGTTTTCGTTGATATCAAATAGATAGGTTGCACATACAAGATCGAATTCCCCATTGGTAAAATAATCATACGACCCCGTACCACCTTGGAACCATGTTGATCCCATAAAGTGAATTGTGCGGATATTTCAGGGCTTTGGTCTATTAGCGCATCAACTTGAGCCGGGCCATTTACCTGTATATCTTTGTTAAAATTGTAAATACTAATGTGAGGCGAATAAACAGATGAACAAGTCTTTTTATCCAGAATTCCGGCAATGCCAATCATACTGAGATTATCTCTATTAATGGGTGTCATCGGATTAATCATTACAAACTCTTCTTTGTCATTACAATTACCAAAATCCATCGTAATGTAATAGGGAAGTACAGGTTTATCTTCTACATTCGCAAATTGCCAGGTTTCAGCTTGTTCATAGAATAACTCCGGACTTTTCTGATGATATTTGGCAAACACTTTCATTTGCAATTCGAATATGTCTCTGGGATAACGCAAATGCGCTTGCAATGCGGCGGGCATTTTGCTCAGATTTCTGAATACTCCCGGATAAGCACTATCATAAGCTTGAATGATTGCATCTGAAGGATCTGAAATATAAAATCGAGTCGTACCATCATAAGCATCGACAGTTATTTTTACCGAATTCCGAATATAATTGAATTCATGTTCTCCGTTCAAAAACTCGTCTTCTGCTGGTTTTGCGATCGGATATTTGTTTGACAAGGTATAGGCATCCTGTATCCAGAAAAACCGATCCCCGGTAACAACTAAATAGGGATCTTTATCCAAATGTAAATAGGGTGCCAGTTTATTGATGCGCTTAACAATGTTTCGGCGCATACGCATCTTGCTGTTTCTGGAAACATTCGGAGATAAAAATATATTAGTTTCCTGGAAATAATTAGAAAACAGCATTTTTCGAAAAAATGAACGGATCGGTATACCACCTTTCCCCTCATATTTTCCAGAATTCTCAGCAAAAGAAGAGTCTGCCCCTGAAAGACCAACAACATTCAGCTTATTAGGAACGATGGCATAGTGATAATCTTCCATGCCATAGTAAATATCCGGTTTTTTAATCTTAAAACCCACGTCAGAATGTAAGTTCAAATCTCGTAAATACCAAATTATTGGCTTTGCAGCATCCTGAGCCGCCGGGGTTATAACAGCACCATAGCCATGGGTGTATCGCAAGTGTCGGTTCTCCCAGTTCTGCGCTTCCTTAGGCAGTTTTGAGATATTAATTTCTCGTGCTGCTAAATTCACCTGTTGCTGATGCCCATGCAAAAAATAGCGATCTTCGTCAACACCCGGAAAACTATAGTACGCTCGAAGACCTTGCAATTGCCTGTAACCATCGGACAAATGTTCTCGATCCCAAACGGGTATATTTTCCAAATGTTGTTGATGGGCCCAATTTTCAATATCCTGGCTGGCTTGAAGTTTTGCGTCAAAAGCTATGGTATCGGTGTGTTTGAGATCATAGGCTGCCAGTGTTGCATCAATATTGTGCTGCATAAAAATCTTTTCAGTTTTTACCGGATTGGGCGCAACAATAAATGCATTAAGCATGTCGGGTATAAATTGAATGTTTTGTAGTCCCAGAAACAGCAAAAATGCGCCAAACGATACACCAATTGGCATCAAACTTCGGTGTTTTTCTGAAAATATGTACACAATACTGGCAACTGCAGCAGTGACAAAGCTAATGATACTTAACCATATGAGTGGTAACAGATATCGAATTTCAACAAAACCCGGGCCAAAAAAAACAGGTTCATGGCGATCTACATACAATAGAGAAAAGCGATCCAGCATAAACCCCCACACCACATACATAACGACAAACAATACTAATATAGTCAGATGGACCTTAGCTCCCAGCGGGAGTTCTTTGTTCTGAGTGGGTGCAAATTTGCGCTCAATCCAATATAGACAAGCCACTAGAATAAGCAATAATACAGCGGTTACCAGAAGCTCTTTCTGGATCAGCAAATAGACCGGGTAGGAAAACATATAAAAGCTGGTATCGTTACCATAAACCGATTCCGTGACACCAGAGGGAGAGCCAAAGAAATAAAGAATGGCTGATTCCCATTGAAAATAGAATGGCAAAGCGATGGCGACTGCCAGTATAAATGATAACGGGGTATAAATTTTGAATGAGCCACTCTTGAAGTTATTCGCAAAATTTTGCAACTTCTGGCGTTTATTATCATCGGCCAAAACTTCATCTTTAGGATTTAATCCCAAGTATCTTGAGGCTACCCAAAAGTGGAAAAAAAAGATGCAGAAAAATAACAGCGTGACGCCGCCGGACAGAAAAAAGCGATACAGTAATCTAAGCCAGTAATAACCCTCAAATTCAAGTGAACGGAACCACCATAAATCCACAAAAAGATCGAGGAATATAAAATAAAAAGCGACATAGGCAATAACAATTATCAATAGTGCCGCACCAATATAAGCGGCTAAAGTTTTCCAGTTCCGCATAATTTCCTCTTTAAAATTAATTTTTAGCTCTTGAAAATCATATGGCTGACTAAATCTGCCATCTAAACGCTTATTATTCAAAAATTCATCATGACATGTGTCTAAATGATTTTTTTCGAAATCATTCTATCATTCAAAGCATACGAGACGATCTTATTCATATTGACATCAATACGCAATATTGAAATGCACGACCTCGGTTATTCTCTACCTCCTGGTGAGGCATTAACCGGTACAGTTTAAATGCGATGGAATTTTTGGTGAAATTTGCCACATGAAGCTACGTCAGACAAATTTGCCGATAATTTGTCAACGACGTTCAGCGATATTTTATCTTATGCCTTACTCTCGCTCATTTACGATAAGTATTAACCTAAGTGTTGCAAGCGACGACACGACTCCGGGATAAAGAGAAACAGCATCCAAACTGATGACTGTAGGATACCGGAGGTAACAGGGACAATGCGAATTTCACATAATAGCTTCCCATAAATCCAGTAATTTAGAACAACCCTATTTCTTACAAATAAAAAAACACTGCGTTCCATCGGCCTCAGAATATTCAAGAATCCGGTTTCCCGTTTGCTCAGAAAATACACCGATATCCAGATGTGCAGCAGGGTCGGTTGCCAAGACTCGAACCACTTCTCCACTCTGCATACTCACCAATGTTTTTTTCAATCGCAGAAGTGGCAGGGGGCAAATTAATCCACTCGCGTCCACATCATAATCAAACTCTATCGCCATAACCAAATACTTTAAACCCAAAACAAAACCGAATAAAAAACCGATATAAAAACCGGCTATCGACGAATCATTATACACGGACAAAAGACTTCCGCCGCGTGTCGATGACGCCATTCCGATTTGTATTAATTAAGCTTTTTTTAGAGAGATTAGCTACTGCATCGGGGACGATACAGCAAAGCTTATTACAAGGAATTTCCTCACATTTCGAACAATCCATAGCCTTGTTCGGTGAAAAGATACCTCCTATTTAATGATAACCAATGTGTTTGGATCGACACGATCAAATAGATCGACTATATCCCTATTCTTCATCCGTATACAGCCGTGAGAGTCCGGATACCCGGCTACACCATAATCAGGGCTGCCATGAATATAAATATATCGCCAGGAAGTATCGACCGTCCCAAAGCGGTTTTTCCCCGGTTCCAGCCCACTAAGCCACATAATACGCGACAGTATCCAATCGCGTCCCGGATATTGTTGATCCAAATGAGAATTAAACACCTCTCCCGTTTGCCGACGGCCAACAAATACCGCCCCTGTTGGTGCTCCAGCTCCAATCTTTACTCTGATACGGTGATAACCCCTGGGTGTACATTCACTGCCGAATTGTTCACCAGAACCATTTTTTGCTGTGGATACAGGATACGATTTCTGAATTCGTTCATTGTGAAATAAATCCAAGGTTTGGGAGGATAAATTCACTTTCAAAACACATTTCTGATCAAATATGTGTCGACCAACGACTGAGACCATCATCGTTCAAATAATGCAATTGATTCGACATGAGAAGTCTGGGGAAACATATCCATGACACCCACTCCGGACATATCGTAACCCAGCTCATTGACCAATATGCCTGCATCCCGAGCCAAAGTCGAAGGATTACAGGAGACATACACGATCCTTTGAACACCAGAGGCAAATAGATATTTTAGGACATTTTGTGCGCCAGCACGCGATGGATCGAGAAGTGCGAGTGAATATTTCTGCTTAGCCCAACTTTCATTGACAAAATCTGTTTCCAAATTAGCTGTATGAAATGCAATATTAGCTAGACCGTTGGCCGCCGCATTTGATTCGGCTTGAGCAACCAATCTTTTATCACCCTCAACACCCACCACCTGATCTGCACATCGAGCCAGGGCTAAAGTAAAATTGCCTATGCCACAAAAAAGATCAATAACCCGGTCATCCTGTGTCGGCCTGAGTAGTTGCAATGCTCGCTCAACCATCTTCCGATTCAACTCAACATTCACCTGAGTAAATTGCAAGGGCTCATATTGACAGACAATGTCATGAGCAGGCAGCGAATAACTCAATAATTTGGCAACCCCGTTAATGGGCTCAACAGTATCGGGGCCACCCGACTGCAGGTACACATCAAATCCATGACATTCCCCAAAATCGGCAAACTTTTGCCGATCTTCGTCAGTCGCAGGATCCAAGGTACGAAAAACCACAGCACAAGCGAATTCCCCCACTGCAACTTCTATCTGGGGAATCCTGCTTCGAATACTGAGTAAAGAAATCAATTCAGAAAAATCGTTGAGTTTCTCACCAATTTTGGGATGAAGCGTGGCACAGGATCTCATATCCGCAAGAAACGAATTGCCCTTCTCTCTATATCCGACCAGAACCCTGTTTTTCTTGGCTACATATTTCACTCCTAGCCGAGCTTTATGCCGATACCCCCAAAGCGGACCTTTCAGTGGTGACCAGGGCGCCACACGATCCAGCTTGCCAATACGACTCAATTGTTCCTGTAACAATTGTTGCTTTATGTGGATTTGTTGATCAGCTACCAGATGTTGAATACTACAACCGCCACAGACACCGAAATACTCACATTTGGGCTCAGTACGTAATTCTGATGCTTTGATGACGCGATAAACTTTTGCTTCAGCAAAATCACGTCGAATTGATGTGTATTTGAACTCGACAGTTTCACCGGGCAATGCTCCATCAATGAATGTCGCCATCCCGTCCACCCGGGCGACACCTTTACCATCATGGGAAAAAGAATCAACTTGGACGGTAAATATTTCTTCAGGTATTTTTCTTTTTCGCCGTCTGCCTGCCATCGAATGCTCATTCTTAACTAGAGAGTTTGCGTATTTATTGAGTGTGTTTGAGCTAAAGGGCCAAACCGTTAAAACTCAGGGTATAAAAACCCTGGTAGCCCACCGTGGTGGTATTGACAGGTATATCACCAATAAAGCGGTCTACTGCGTAGTTACACTTGCTTGACACGTAACCGACCACTTCCTATATAAGCTATCCTCCAATACAATCTGAACAGAGCACCAGATTTCGTGACCGCGAAAGCCAAACAAAAAACTGACTGCAATTATTGCCAGTCAGGCTGGAAATACATCTGTCGACAAATAACGGTCACCTCGGTCACAAATGATTGTCACGATAACCGAGTCAGTAATCTCCCGCGACAGCCTCAAAGCAGCTGCAACTGCACCACCCGAAGAAATTCCAGAAAATACCCCTTCTTTCGAGGACATTAAGCGTGTCGTTTCTTCTGCTTCTTCCTGACTCACATCGATAATTCTATCAACCCGATCTGCATTATAAATCTTCGGTAAATAAGCCTCAGGCCAACGTCGAATTCCAGGAATCTTTGCATCCGCCAGGGGTTGTACGCCAATAATTTGTATTTCTGGATTTTTCTCTTTTAAAAACTGAGAAGTACCCATAATTGTCCCGGTTGTACCCATAGAGCTCACAAAATGAGTGACTTGTCCGTCAGTATCTCTCCAAATTTCCGGGCCAGTACCCTCATAGTGTGCACGGGGATTATCAGGATTTGAGAACTGATCCAGTATTTTACCTATACCATCGGTTTCCATCTGCCTGGATTTATCAATCGCGGCCTCCATACTACCTTCTGCAGGAGTAAGAATTATCTCAGCACCAAATGCCTTCATGACTGCTCGACGTTCAACACTCATATTATCAGGCATAATCAATATCATTCGATAACCTTTGATCGCAGCCGCCATTGCCAATGCAATTCCAGTATTACCACTGGTCGCTTCTATCAAACAATCCCCCGGTTTAATTTCTCCCCGCAATTCAGCATGCCTGATCATACTAATCGCTGGTCTGTCTTTTACAGATCCAGCTGGATTATTACCTTCTAATTTAACCAGGAAGGTATTGCGAGTATTACCCGGCAATCGTTGCAGCTTTACCAAAGGCGTGTTACCCACAAAAGATTCAAGGGATAAGACACGCATTAGATCGCTCTGGTCGTATGATTCTGTGATACAAATTTATCGTAAAAATCCACTGATGGTACCGGTTTACTAATGAAATAGCCCTGCACAATATCACAATCATGAAGACGAAGAAATTCATATTGAGCCTGATTTTCCACCCCTTCCGCAACCACACTCAATTTTAGTTTATGTGCCAACTGGATCATGCCATCAATGACGGCGGACCCTGGCTTATCTTCGGGAACGTCACGAACAAAACTTCTATCGATCTTCAACACTTGAACCGGTAATCGTTTTAAATAACTGAAAGACGAATAGCCCACACCAAAATCGTCAATCGCAACCGTTACACCCATCGCTGATAACTGATTGAGCCTGGCAACCGTTTCCTCACCATGTTCCAGAACCAGATTCTCAATAATTTCCAATTCCAGATACTGTGGCTCCAAACCGGTAATTTCCAAACAAGCCTTGACGTCATCCACAAACGTCGCTCCCATAAACTCCCGAGCAGATACATTCACAGCGACATGCCCCATAAAACCATTTTCATCCTGCCAAATCTTAAACTGCTGACAGGCCATGCGCATCGTCCAGTGTCCAATCTGGCTGATCAAACCGGCTTCTTCTGCAATAGGTATAAAACAATTAGGCAATAAAAATCCCCTCTTGGGATGCTGCCAGCGCACCAAAGCTTCGGCACCCACTACCTCACTGCGGCGAACATCGATTTTTGGCTGGAAATAAAGTATCAGTTCATTATTTTGAATAACCCGGCGTAAATCAGATTCCAGATCAATACGCTCAGAGATACTGGTACTCATTTCCACGGTATAAAACTGATAATTGTTACGCCCCAGGGCTTTTGCCCGGTACATCGCCGTATCCGCATTTTTTAACAGGGCTTCGCGATCTTCCCCATCATCAGGAAAAACCGATATTCCAATGCTCGCTCCAACATAAATCTCTTTACCTGCGATATGAAAGGGTGTCGACAGTGCCAATAAAATATTCTGAGCTGCAATGTCCGCCCCTTTTGGTCCGTGAACCGAGCTCAGCACTACAACAAACTCATCGCCCCCCATCCGAGCAAGGGTATCTTCACTTCGTACACAACCGCTGACCCGCTCGGCCAAAAACTTCAATAATTCGTCTCCAGCGGCGTGTCCCAAATTGTCATTTACATCCTTAAAATGATCAATATCGATAAACATAATCGCCAATTGATTATTATTTCTGCGAGCATAGGCAATATCCTGTAATAAACGATCCGAAAACGCGATTCGATTAGGTAATCCGGTCAACCCGTCATTATAGGCCAGTTGTTTAACTCTCTCTTCAGTCTCTCGAGCATCTAGAACACGCTTCACACGTTGACGAAGAACAGCCAGATTAATAGGTTTTGGAATAAAATCTGCCGCACCGGAACTAAATGCACGATCAACAGATTCATCATTTTCCAGTGCTGTAATAATAAGGATCGGTGTAAGGCGTCCATTCGGTAACCGCTTGATCTCCTGACTCGCTTCAAAACCATCCTTCACCGGCATTACAGCATCCATTATGATCAAATTGGGACTGAATTGAATGAATTTATCTATTGCCTGCTGACCGTTAGTTGCTTGCTCTATAGTTAAACCATCCGCCTGCAAAGCACTGGCAATGGTCAATCGGGTACTACGATCATCGTCGACAACAAGTACCAACTCATACTTGCCACTTTCAATTTGACTTCTGCTTGATTTCAGTGATGTTGATTTTTCGTTCAGGCACCTTTCAACCTGAATATACTCTTCGCGTAAATCAACAATGCGTTGGCTAATCTGCGAATCTGAAATATCTTCTTCCTGGGATAATTCTTCAATTTCACGACATATAGAGGCAAACATATTGGCACCTAGATTTCGTGAACTACCCTTCAGACTATGTGCAGTTGCATGCAGTTGACTCCAATCCTGCTTATTTAAGGCATTATCAATCTGATCAATATAATTTGGTGTATCCGCAAAAAATGCATCAATAATTTCACCTACTTTATTACCGATAGCATTTTCGAGATTCTGGAAACTTTCTGTGTCAATTCTGGAGGTTTTCTGAGAATTGGAAACCCGGAACTGCCCTGGATTACCGACCGGCAGGTCTTTTAATTTCTTTCTAAGAATTGCCAAATTTAAGGGTTTAATCAGGTAATCGTTCATACCCACATCAAGGCAACGCCGAATATCATTCGGGTTATCAACTGCAGTCATTGCAAAAATCGGGATTTTACTCATATCACCATTCAATGAACGAATTTTTCTTGTTGCCTCGTAGCCATCCATTACGGGCATATTACAGTCCATCAAAATAAGGTCGTAATTTTTATCGGCTATCAGGAAAAGGGCTTCCTGACCATTCGCTGCTACGTCTGCCTGAAACCCGGATTCCTTAAGCATCGCCTTGGCAACCAGTTGATTGGTACGATTATCATCTACAATTAATATATAAGCCCCCAAATTATCGGATACCAGTGGCTTTTTGACGCGTTTATCAACCCCCTTTTCGGTTTCCCACAGTCCTTCTGTAAATTGAGCAATGCGCGCATTCAAGGCAGACAAGCGCACAGGTTTAGTCAATGTCGCATCATAGTCCTGGCAATCACCCTCTAGAAAACCGGAATTACTCAAAATGACCATGATCGTTTTCGAATTTTTGCCCCAACTACAAATGTCCTGTCTAAAACGATTAACTCCCGAAACACATACAGATAAGTCGAATATACAGATTCTTTCTTGCTGGCTTTCCGGCCATTTCTTCAGCTGATTCATGATTTCCGTTTCACTACCTCCAGCAATACAACTGCAACCAAATGATCGCAAATTGGCGACAAGGTAATTGCGGTTAGTCTGGTTAGTATCTGCAACAATGACCTGAACTCCAGAAAAACATGGATTGACCTGATATTTTTTGGTGATACTAATGGGAATTGCGAATGAAAACACACTCCCTTCGCCCTCAACACTTTCGACAAGCAATTCTCCCCCCAACAATTGGATTAACTGCTTACATATAGTCAATCCAAGTCCTGTACCACCAAACTTTCTTGTAGTTCCCCCGTCAGCCTGTCGAAAAGATTCGAATATTTTATTCTGTGCTTCTTTGGGAATACCTATCCCAGTATCGCGGACTAAAAAATTAAACCATGAATTATCACCATCATCCGTGTATACAGAACTGGATAACACGACTTCACCCTGATCAGTAAACTTAACCGCATTACTCAACAGATTATTCAATATTTGGCGCAATCGTGTAATATCGCCCGCAACGATTACAGGAAGGTCACTCGGAATATCCAAACAAATTTCTATATTTTTTGCCTGGGCTTTCTCTGAGAACAGTGCAGCAACATCCTCCAGGCATTCACGCAAATTAAACTTGACCACTTCCAATTCAAGCTTACCCGCTTCAATTTTGCTGAAATCAAGAATATCGTTAATCAGGGCCAGCAACGCATCCCCAGAATTAATTGCCACATTCAAATATTCTGACTGTCGATCAGGTACACCAATTTCATTGAGTAAATTCAACATTCCCAACACACCATTTAAAGGTGTTCTGATCTCATGGCTAACCACAGCAGCAAATTCTGTCTTTGCTCGTGCCGTTTCCAAAGCCTGGTCACGTGCATCCTTCAATTCTGATTCGCGTTCTTCCAATACAGACATCATCGAATTAAATGCCTGCTCCATATCCACGATATCTTTTGGTCCTTCCAGCTTTGCCCGAATCTGGGTCTCACCATTTTCAGCCCGCTGCATGATTCCCGACAAATTTTCCAATGGCGTCGTCAGTTTTCTGGTAATAAACCTGAGAACAATTAATAGTACCGACGCCAATGAAACCGCTATCAAAGCATTAACAAACAATATTTTCTGAGTCATCTCCTGTAAACTTGCTTTGCTTACCGCAACCAATACATAGCCTAAAGTCTGAACGCTGGCTCGTGTTTCATCATAAGGAGATTCTACATTTTCTTCAGAGGATGAAGAACTAACTTTCGCAGCGAAATACCAGTAGTCCGACAAATCTTTAACCAGTTGTGCGTTAAAAGTTAGTCCATGTGTCCAATTTCCCAGATCAGCAGCAGACTCAGCCCCTTGAGCCAATAAAAGTTTATAGTCCGGATAAAAGATTGACACATGCTTAACGTCCGGAAAATCCAACATGGTATTGGCTGGAAGCTGAGCATTCTCTGCAGCCCCATATAACAATGCCAATCTACTTTGCGCAGCAAAACTGTCGGTCAAATGAATCCCCTGATTCACGAAACGATCTACTGCAGCCTGGGTTACTACAAAGGAAATGAGCGACGAAGAAATAAGGGAAAGAATCAAAATCCCAAATATGAACGTTGTGGACAGTTGCCGATTAAAACTTATATTACGATGATAGAGCCAGGACATACCCTCAGAACCCACTATTGCATTGGAAAAACCAAATCAAATGACTTTCCTTCCCTTGCCAATAAGTCTATCCCCAGATGTTTTGCAGTTCTCATATTGACCGCTGTCTTCAGTGTGCGCAATACCTCAACACCAGACCGAATCGACCGGGATTCAATCGATTGAGCCAGTTTACCCAACTCCTGTCCCATTTTAAAGTTATCCGGGTACATAGAGAACAGAGCACCCCGTTTGGCGTGGACCAATTTACTTGAAAATACGATCAATCGTCGGCGCCACGCTTCTTCCAGAAGAGAAGGCAGTATGGAATCTGAATCCATCGTAGTTCTATCCTGCATTAACCAAATGGCATTGGTAGTACTGTCTATGGTAGCACTTAATTCACGATACACTAATGCTGCTGCCCTTAAATCACGGGCTTCTCTGGCATCAAGTTTTATACCTAAGTTCATCGCCCACCGCTTCGCTTGTTCAATAAGTTTTTGATTATTATCGGGGTTATAGACAACGGATACTGTCTTAATGGAGGGTGCGAATAGTTTCAATTTCTTAAACAGAATGTTCGGATCGGGTACTAATGAAATACCCACTGTAGACAACGTTTGTTGTTCTATCCTGGTAGATAGAACAGCACCGACAACAACAGGAATATCCAGGCCGGTTTGGCGAATGGCTTTAACTCCACGCAAGCCCAAAGCAAGTACCACCTGATTTCCATGGTTTTCTATTTCAGATTGAAGACGAATACTGTCGAATGATTTACTGAGTGAATATTTATCGATTGGCCGACCAATCTCTGATTCGATACCGCCTATTATAGTCTCAAAAATCTTTTTATAAGGCTCGCGCAATTCCGGGTAAACAACCCCCAAAGGAGCGCCATTGGCAAAACCCCAAACACTCGAAGCCATAAGACTAAATGCTAAAAACGCGACTCGGCACAAAGTATTCAAACCGCAGTCCAGTTTATTAAATTCATCCTAAATTTCAAAGCAATAATCCGTATAAATTATTTTAAATGGTAACGAAGTTCGAAATAAAAAAAGCGTCCGGCCTGTGGAAAATCGCCGGGTACCAGACTGGTATTTGCATTATCAAATGGTGGGCTCGGTTCACGTATATCCACGTCAAATAAATTCGAGACCGATGCACTGACACCCAAATTATCGAAAATATCCTCACCACGCAGCGTCATGTCTACCGTAAAATAATCCGCTACCTGGTTACGCCTGTCCATGGCCGAACGCTTGCGATCACCGACCCAGTTAGTCTGCACATCCCAATTCCAGTCGGGAAAAAACTCCCAGTCTGCACGAGCATAAACCTGATGAGTCGGTGCAAAACCGACATTAGTATTAGTCGTTTCGTCCTCTGAAACCTGAAACGCGTAATTAGCCGTAAAACGAAACGAATCTAATATGGCCCACTGTCCTTCCAACTCGAGTCCGTATCCCGTTTGGTTACCGGCATTCTGAAATGTCCGAGTTGGCGTTCCCGGCCCTGAATCCACCATTGGGCGGATAATATCTTCATACCAGTAACGATACAGATTCAACTTAGCTCTCATGTTTTCTTTTGGCTGGTAGTCAAATGCGAGCTCCAGAGTATTGATTGTTTCCGGAGTGAGGTCTGGATTTCCCAGCAAAGTCGGAGTTTCGTCGTTTGCAAACTGCTCACCGAATGACGGAGCTCGAAACGCTCGGCCATACAATAATTTAGTCGTCAAACTATAGTTCGTCTGCCAAACCAGAGCGGCCCTGGGATTAACTGTACTGCCGAAATCGGAGTAATGATCGTATCGAACACCCCAGGTTAAGGTCCAATCCTTGGCTAAGTCCCACTCATGCTGAAAAAAACCAAATACGATACTGCGACTATGCGGATCAATGAAGGGTCTGCCTCTCGCACCAGGTTGAAGAGGTATTGGAAAAGGATTTCCACTCTGAAAAAAATTCTTCTCATCATCTACTTTATACATGTCTTCAAACCGGTAACCAACACCCACTTTCACCAGGTGGTCTTTAAAACCGTCATAGGTTCCCGAAGCATTTATCCGATAATGCCGCTCGTATATTGTCGGGCTACCTAACACGCCGTTAGGAAAAGAATTTATAGCGATTACCCGCGATTGGGAATCCAGTTGTGGAAAAGCAGAGTTTGCAGGTGCCAATTGAAAATCAGATTGATTCACCACATCAAAAAAGCTAAGTTGAGACGATAGATTCCAATGGTCAAACCAATCTGTGTTTTCATAGCTTAGATCGGCATTAAAGCGGGAACTTCTATTGCTGCCATTAGGGTCTAGCGCCTGAATAAACCCTGCACCGGTTCCCACATTATCCCGACCTTGCCACCAAAGACGCAGACGCCAGTCTTCAAGAGATAGATCCAGACTGGTATCGATATATTGACGGCCGACGCTAACTGACCCGGGTGCCAACGAAGCAGTCGTTCCAAATTGGCTATCGAAAAAGTTCTGTGCATCAATATCTATTTTTCGTTTGTGCCCTTGTGTCGAGCCCGCCTGAAATGAAAAAGCCGCTTCCACACCATTGAAGTTCCCGCTGTACTGGAGCCAACCTTCACGGGTATCAAATTCACCCCCTCGAAAGCCTATATCCAACCCATCAATGTCTTCATGTGTTTTAGTAATAACATTGATCACGCCGGCAAATGCATCGGCGCCATAAACGGCAGACCCAGGCCCACGAATCACTTCAACCCGAGAAATATTCTGCACGGGCATGCCTCCCCATACCTGCCCCCGATGCCCGGTAAATACATTAGTAATCGGTATCCCATTGACTAAAACCAGCACCTGCGCATTAATATCTGAATGCACGCCACGAATTGAAAATACTGGATTAAAATTCGTTGTCGAAACAGAAACATGTAGCCCAGGCACACTTTCAAGCACCTGATTTAAATCAGTCGCCCCCATCTTCTGAATTTCACTGGCAGTGACCACTGAAGTCACTGCGGGTGCCAACTTAAGTAGTTGCTGACTTCCAGTCGCGATACTTACATATTGCTCTCCGCCATAGGCATCATCCAGATCCAGTTCGTCCTCATCCATCGACCAAACCAAACTCGAAAAACATAGCAACAAAAACAATAGTGACTGAGTGACTAATTGCGTGATCATGTCATTACCATTATTCGATTATTAATCTAAGTGTTTGTGATTCGACATCTACTCTTTAATGCATTTCGAACAAACTGTATAAATTGATAAGTATTTTCGCTAATAAAATCCGTACACGAAAAAAAGAGAATGATTTCCATCTCAACAAGTTTGTGGCCGCTAATCCCAAGTTCTTTTCTCTGTTCCCAGGTAATCTATTTGCTCGCAACGCAAAGGAAAAAGACTCGCTTCAGAATGCTCCGATGCATCGATAAAACAAGGTGGAAATCCAGCAAGGAAAAGGGGAACCATGAACATATTAAATTGGTTCGCAGAAAACCCAATATCAGCACACAATGCAGCCACCAACGCCCCGTAATTCATTCGTATCAGTTTTCCCGAATCTCTTAATACTTGTTCTATTTCAAATGCTAAATCAAAATAAGTACCCTTCGTAAAATCTAATTTTTCCATTAAAGAAAGCATAGATTCAACACGTTCATCCATGCTAGCCTTGGGTCGACCATAGCCGAAAATGATTCTTTTTTTTGCTATTTCTGCTGCGACGATATCAACCAAATGATCGCCCCGAACAATCATTTCCTGAGCTTTAATAAAAAACTTCAGCGCTTCTGTTAACGCCAACCCTCCAAAAATCTCGGTATCAGATACTGCTATCGCTGCACCTACGCCCAGAGCCCCGGTACTTCTTACCGTACCCGCCAAAGCCGCAACCCGATTATTCCAGATACGAGGATCAGGGTAGCTTGTATGCACCCATATAGCGTTAAGAATTTTTAATTCGGTTTGAGTAAATGTTCTGCCGGTTATCCCATAAAGATACACTTCCATCCAGCTCATCTCCCCAAGATCTCTGTGCAGTTCTTTATCTCGTAATATCACCCGCTCTTGATAAACAAACCCGCCCATTCGAGTCCGCCATTTTCCCTCGCTTTGCAATAATCCAGTATTCCCTTTCAGCACTAAATCACTCCCCAATCTTTTATTTTTTAACAGATTCTGAAACGATTTCCAATGAATCCATAAAAAAAGGATATTGACGCCATCCAGCCTTCTGTTCCAATGCATGTACCGCCGCGCCAGGAAGACGAAGCAGTAGATACAGCATTTCCGATTGATCAACACTCAGGTCCAAATCGATAAACGCTGCTGCAACTACACCAGACATTGCCAACGGACATTCTGCAAGTGATTCCACAGCCAAACGGTTTTCTTTCAGCCAGGCAAGCATCCCAGTCGAGTATATTTCTGTTAGATAATCGAGAGTTTGCAATACCGGACCGGCACAGCTAACCCCATGTGGATCAAATCCTGGCGGATGTTCGAACGGCGGCCAAATACTCGCACCCTGCTGCTCGACTGGTAAATTTAATTGTTTTTGCCATAAATCAACATTTGTCCCACAGTTTTTCCATAATTGCATCGCTTCCACAATGTCTCGCCCCCCGCCAAACTCCCCTGCCCCTATAGCTAATGCTGCGATCAAACTCGCTGCATTTGCCGAACCGCTGACACTTCCATTCATGGCCGCGCGAACACTATGATCACGTGGCCCTGGATTAGCCAATGCCAGGGCAACAGCTTCCAGTAGCGTCTTCTGGACATCATTAGGCCGTTCGCCGACGAATAAAAGATACAGATACTCTATCCAACTTGCTTTACGCAGCAACTCACCATACACATCATAGCCGCTACAAAAACATGTCGATGCTGCGAACGGATTATTCTTCTCGGATATTTCTTTCCAGATTTTGCTCGATATTTTTTCTTTGCTCACTCAATTTCCTCGAAGAATTTAATAACTCCACTCGCAATCCCATTGGCGGAACTTCTTCGGGATCGATATAGACATCAAGTAAAATCGGGCTTCTTTTTTCACATAATGAATGAATATCCAGTTTCGCCAGATCACTCGGCGAATGAATCGTATAAGCTTCGATACCCATCGATTGGGCAAACAGATTAAAATCCACTTTCGGTAGTTGAAAGGCGATTTCGGCTGCGTTTGCTAATTTTTGACCATGCTTAACCATACCCAATGCGGAGTCATTAAGAATGACATAAATAATTGATAAGCCCTCCATCTGAGCAACCGTGATCTCCTGACCGCTCATAAGCATACTGCCATCACCAGTAATACATACAACAGGACATTCAGGATTTGCAAAAGCGGTACCTACGGCTGCGCCAATCGCCCAACCCATTGACGCAAATTCTATCCCGGCTCTATAGTTTGCCGTATCAACCCATGGCTGCCCGTCCCTGCGGCGACCCGGATCGAGAAAATCGGAACGTACCCAGGAACGTCGGTTCCCGATTCTGCGTTCTGCCGGATGAAGATAATGAGTCGCCCAGGCAAAGCTATTGCCGATATCCGCTAAATACCTTGTACCTGGTGGAAATATTTGCCCCAAATCATTCATCAACCTCTGTGGTTTTATTGGAGAACTGTCGTCGATAAATTTTTGCGGTTCACTAAGTTTACAATGAGGCATCAATGGCTGCGTATCGACGTTCGTGACGCCATCTTTTATGATTGATTGCTGAAGACTGGCACGCGTTTTTACATCGGGTAATTCCAATGATGAAACATGCTCAATCAAATATTGACAAACTACTCCAATTGACCCGATAACCTGTAATTTTGCCATCGGTGACCGTAAAAAATGCGCTGCAACAGGGTCGATATGAATCAACCGATCATTGAGTAACGATTGCTCATCCCAGCCACCACTCGCCAACTCACATAGATTACTACCAAAGGCAATTACCAGGTCAACCTCTGGATTTCTCAACGTTTCGACTGCGCTAACATGCCCGGCAAATCCGAACACGCCTCGGTTAAGTGGGTGGTACGAACTAATCAAACCTTTGCCATCAATAGAGGTAACAACTTCCACGCCCAGTAATACTGCCAGATCCAGCACGGCAGCAGCGTCACGATTGGCACCTATTCCAAGAACGAATACTATTTTCCGAGAATTTTTTATTTCAATTAACAGGCGACTCAGAATATCCGGATTAACCTGAATCTCACGATTACCGAAAAGATTGATATCCAGGTTATAGTTATGGCATTCAGCAGGCGCATCCAGCACATCAATTGGCACTGAAAGATGTACCGGACCACAAGGAGCCTGGTGCGCAGCCATAATAGCTGCTACCAGTTTGTTTTCAAGTTGCGCAGAGTGGGAAACCAGCGAATTGTAACGCGTACAATGCTGAAACATACCCAATGTATTTAAGCTGGTACAAGAAGATTCCTGGGATGCCCCTTTACCAAAGGTACAAAGCGCAGTCTGCGCAGTGAGCACAAGGAGTGGGATTTCATTTTCGTAGGCAGATGCTACACCAGTAATCAGATTGGTCGCGCCAGGACCCGTCGTACCACAACAGACTCCCATGACCCCACTTTCCCTGGTATAACCATCCGCCATAAAAGCCGCACCGGTTTCATGCCTTGAAACGATGGCTCGTAATCCTCCTCTGGATTCACTCCTGTGCAAAGCATTGTAGAGCGGCTCTATAGCCCCACCAGGAATTCCAAAGATAAATTTAACCCCGATTTTCTCGAGATAATAAACTATTAAATCACTGTTTTTCGATACAAGCGACTCTGAATCAACACCATTCTGGTAAGATTCAGTTTGATCCACTTGCTTGGTAATTGAAGCTGATTTCATAATTGACAACCCTTTGTATTAACGACTCCCTTAGCCCCAGTGCACTATTCCAACTTTCTTATTACACCTACACATTGAAGTATAGAAGCATTTAAAGGAATCGTCTGTAAGCTATCGGTATCCATACTAAAATTGCCAACCAAGCTGGGCCACTGTACAGCATATCACGCACAAAAAACATATCTTTCGAGAAAGAAATAATGCCCTAAATCGCTGTTTATCATGGAGTCAATAATTAAATAGCAGTCTTTTTTTATGATTATCTATTATATCGATATTTTTATCGGGTAATGACTGTATTGAAAAAAAGCCAATGCTTAAATTCACCAGCCGTATCTCTAAGCTACCCACTCCCTGGCATTTTGAAAAAACCGACTCCATGGTCCATTAATACTCAGTCCGGCTGTTCTCCATGTATTTTGCACCGCTCTAAAACAGCGCTCCGGATGCGGCATCATAATAGTGAAGCGCCCATCTGTACTGGTAAAACCCGTCACACCCGAGACTGAACCATTAGGATTCCCGGGGTATTTTTCCGTATGGTTGCCATAGTTATCAATATACCGTAAACAATCTATTGATTCCGTTAATCCCCGTTTTTGGGTAAACACTGCACGGCCTTCACCATGAGCAACCACAACAGGAAACCGCGAACCCTGCATACCCGAAAAAAATACCGATGGAGTATCCTGTACTTCGACCATCACAATTCGTGCTTCAAATTGCTCGGAAATATTTCGCGTAAATTCAGGCCACAAATCTCCACCAGGAATCATATCACTGAGACTCGCCAACATCTGGCACCCATTACAAACCCCCAACCCGAAACTATCGGAGCGTTCGAAAAAGGCAGCAAACTCGTCCCTTAACCGATTGTTGAACTGTATAGCGTTTGACCAACCACGACCTGCACCCAAAACATCACCGTAAGAAAACCCCCCGCAAGCAACAATTCCAATAAAATCTTGTAGTGAAAAGTCCCCATTGTTTAAATCGTTCATATGCACATCAACGCAAGTAAAACCAACCTGATCAAATGCAGCCGCCATCTCCAAGTGACCATTGACACCTTGTTCGCGTAATATCGCGAGTCGAGGGCGCGATGTATTCACAAAAACTGTATTAAAATTGTCGTTAACGTTAAACGATAATTCAGAATGAAGTCCCGGATCATGATTATCAAGGATTGCATCAAATTCCTGTTGTGCTGCGTCAGGATTGTCGCGGATGGATTGAATCTTAAAGCTGGTTGAAGACCATTGCTGTTGAAATCCTGCTCGTGTCCCCTGGAGAATCGTTTGCCCCTGGTATCGAAATGAAATTGACTGGTCAGCACAGGGCTGCCCCAAGACATGACTGTACTGACTCAATCCGGCAGATTCCAATACGCTTAAAACCTGGGCACGATCCTTTGTTCTGATCTGAATAACCGCGCCTAACTCCTCATTGAACAGAACCCCGGAAAAGTCGTCGCCCAGTTCATCCAAATCTATCTTCAATCCCACTCGACCCGCAAAAGCCATTTCACATAAGCTAATGAATAATCCACCATCGGACCGATCATGATAGGCGAGTAAATACCCCTCTCTGTTCAATTGCTGGATACTCTCAAAAAAACCGATGAACAGCTGAGTGTTATTCAGGTCAGGGCACTGGTCACCCAATTGTTTATATACCTGAGCAAGAACAGATCCACCCAGGCGACATTTTCCCTGACCCAAATCGATCAATACCAAATCAGTATCGCCACCATTACGCTGCAACTCCGGAGTCAGTGTTTTTCGAACATCCAATACCTGCGCGAATGCAGAAATAACAACCGATAGCGGCGCGATCATAGTCATGTCACCTTTTTGCCCGCGCCACACTGTTTTCATGGACAATGAGTCTTTGCCAACCGGAATCGCAATACCCAACGCAGGACAAAGATCCATACCAATCGCTTCAACAGCTTCGAATAGCGTCACATCCTGATTTTCACTTCCGGCTGCTGCCATCCAATTGGCGGATAACCTGATATCTGTCAATGAACCAACCCGAGCAGCAGCAATATTCGTCAGTGCTTCGCCAACCGCCATTCGAGCGGAACTCGGCCCACTCATGATAGCTATCGGTGACCTTTCGCCCATGGCCATCGCCTCTCCAGTAAAGCCCACAAAACCGGTGGTGGTCACTGCTACATCAGAAACCGCTACTTGCCATGGGCCCACCATTTGGTCACGTGATACTAATCCGGTAATCGACCGATCACCAATAGTAATTAAAAACTTTTTATCTGCGACGACTGGATGATTCAATACCCGGCGCGCCATTTCATCAATAGAATCTGTCGGTATTTTCAGGGGCGGAAAACGGACATTCACTGTCTTTGCCTGGCGTTGCAATCTGGGGAGTTTGCCAAACAACAGAGACATTGGAATATCTATCGGTTTGTTGTCGCGCCTGGTGTCTGTTACTTCCAGATGCTGCTGGTCACTTGCAAAACCAATGATGGCAAACGGGCAATTTTCTCGTTTACACAAATCTTTGAAAAACTCTAACCTACGCGTGGATAACGCCAACACATAACGTTCTTGCGCTTCGTTGCACCAAACCTGTAGCGGTGACATTGAACGATCGGCACTGGGAATATTTCCAATTTCTATCAATCCTCCACGTTGACTATCATGCAATATTTCAGGGACAGCGTTTGACAATCCACCCGCGCCCACATCGTGAATCGAAATAATCGGATTTTCCTGCATGGCGCAGCAGGTATTAATAACTTCCTGACAACGTCGTTGCATTTCCGGGTTATCGCGCTGTACCGATGCAAAATCCAAAGTCTCGGAACTTTCACCTGACGCCTGTGAGGAAGCCGCACCACCACCAAGACCAATCAACATAGCCGGACCACCAAGAACAATAATGGGTGTTCCATTCGGAATAGAGCCTTTTTTAACATTTTCAGCTCGAATATTACCCATGCCACCGGCTATCATGATTGGCTTGTGATAACCGAGAAGCTGACAATCTCCACTTTCGTGAATCCGTTGTTCAAACGTACGAAAATAACCCGTCAGGTTCGGACGTCCAAATTCATTATTAAATGCAGCGCCGCCAATAGGAGCCTCCAGCATAATCTCCAGCGCCGAAACAATTCTCTCTGGTTTTCCGTGGCGTTCCTCCCAGGGTTGGGTAAAACCGGGAATATTCAAACTCGATACAGAAAACCCGGTCAAACCTGCTTTTGTTTGCGAACCACGACCGGTTGCACCTTCGTCGCGAATCTCCCCGCCCGAACCCGTCGCAGCACCCGCAAAAGGCGAAATTGCCGTTGGGTGGTTATGCGTTTCAACTTTCATGAGCATGTGAACAGGCTCAAGCTGATAGATGTATTCTCCCGTGACAGGATTACGCTGAAACCTTTGCGCAACAGGACCTTCTGTAACCGCTGCGTTATCATCGTAAGCCGTCAGTATCCCCTTAGAATTACACTGCGTTGTATTTCGAATCATGGAGAACAAAGAGCGCGGCTGCAATTCGCCATCTATTTCCCAATCAGCGTTGAAAATTTTATGCCGACAATGCTCTGAATTTGCCTGCGCGAACATCATCAATTCAATGTCAGTGGGATTCCTTCCAAGTGCTTGATAGTTGCTCACAAGGTATTTCAACTCCGCTTCCGACAGCGCAAGACCGATCTCATCATTGACAGTCTGTAGGGCCGCCAAGGCGTTACTGCCCAATTCAACCCAACTTAATGGTTTCTGGGGTAAATGCTCAAACAGTTGATTACTTGTACCTTCGGGTAAAATCACTTGTGTCATTCGATCACACAGACACTCAGATAAACTATTGCACACAACCTCTGGCAACTCCGTTCCCGTTACAGTCCCTAACAGGTATTCGATTCCACGTTCTATCCGCTGAATTTTACTCAAGCCACATCGATGTAATATCTCTGTCGCTTTACTCGACCAGGGTGAAACCGTACCCAGACGTGGAACAACACAAATAGTATGAGTTGAATTCTGTAGCTCCACCCCAGATGCAAAACGATCTTCAAGAATATTTTTAAGTTTGAAAGATTCAGCATCACTCAACGCTGTTTCCACTTTAACGTAGTAAATATAGCGGCTTGAAATGTCTGATATTTCTTTAGTAACTGTTTGAATTTCTGTGCGAAGTTTTTGTCGACGAAACTCAGAATGTGCTGTAGAACCGGAAAGTTTTAAGATCATGTAATCAAATTAGTATTGGGTTCGAAGCATTTATACTTACTTATATGTCAGAAGGGTATTGCTAAATAATATTCAACGCTGCTGAAAAATAATACTGAAGACCGTTGAACAATAACACTCAAGGCTGTTGGAGAAATAGAGATCAAAGTGGCACACGAACCTGATTGAAGTAGATTTTTCGTTCGTTCACAGTGAACAAGTGACCACTTAAGAATATTATTGAAATAGTTAACCCACCGATAGTTAAAATAACGCCTCTATTGTCAGACAAATTCCCTGGCTCACTTGTTTAGTCCCAATTCATTGAGCTTTTCCTGTAATATTTGCAACAGCCGCAATCCATCGCCACTATTTTGCACCTCTCCATTATCGTCTAACACCCTAATTTCCGTACTTCCGCCACGGTCACTTAATTTCACTCGTAAATCACTTTCTGAGATCGCATTCTCATCACTCCAAAAAGCCAGACTGGAAAATAATCCTCCTGCGGAATCTTTCTTTTTCTTATCCTCGTAAATGACGTAGTACATACCCTCAGTTCGATTCAGATCATCCACTTCGATCTCGAGGCGACTCAATGCCCTGCCAACCATTCTCCAGGCAATGGCGTAGTCTTCCTCTACTTTGATGTAGGTACCCTCAGTAGAATTTTCAACCAATGAGGTTTTTTCCACGACTTCAGGCTGCCTGGTGCTTGTCTGAGGCTGGCGTACAGACTGCAGCTCCCTGGCTGATACCGAACCACCGCGGGAGCGTATCGTGTTATCCTCGATTGACGAAGTACTTAATTCCGGTGGCACTTCCAGAGGTGGAAGTTCGGTGCTGTATTTATATTCTTTTTTGCGATCCGGAAGAACACTATCGAACGAACTGCAACTAACAATACTACCAACCAACGCTACAAACATTGATCGTAATAAATACTGTGTAAAAACTTTCAACTTTTTACCCTGAAAGGCATCCAGAGCACCATTTTTTTTGTTAAAGTCACATAAAATCATCTGCCGCCTGCTATCCGCCTCTAAAACTGTTCACGAAACTACGAGTAACCCACATACTCTTACCGGACTGCTTCCTTAGACATACTGACATTCGCCTGGCGCATTGCTCCGCGTATAGATTCATGATATTCCCCCGATAGCCAGGTCAATGGCAATCGTATCCCACGGTTAATCAAACCCATCTCGGCTACGGCCCATTTCACCGGAATTGGATTGGATTCCAAAAATAACTTATCATGCAGTGCCGCTAATCTGGTATCTATGTTTTCTGCAGTTAGCGCGTCTCCGGATATTGCAGCGGCACACATATCATGCATCAGCCTTGGTGCAACATTACTTGTTACCGAGATCACACCTTTTCCTCCCTGCAAGCAGAATTTGCAAGCGATCGCATCATCGCCCGAATATAACGGAAACTCGTCCCCACAAAGTTCTTGTATTTGTCTGGCCCTGGCCAGATCTCCAGTTGCCTCCTTGATTCCCACTATATTCTCCATTTTCGCCAATCGAACCACTGTCTCTGGCAGCATGTCACACGCAGTTCGTCCCGGAACATTGTAAAGAATCTGTGGGATTTTTACTGCTTCCGCAATCGCTTTGTAATGCAGATACAATCCCTCCTGCGTTGGCTTATTATAATATGGAGTCACTAACAAACAGGCATCCGCACCTGCATCTTTTGCCTGACGCGTCAGGGTTATCGCTTCAGTCGTGGAATTTGCACCCGTACCTGCAATAACCGGGACTCTGCCATTTACCCGATCAACGACCTGACGAATAACCGCACAATGCTCGGATTCATCAAGAGTCGCGGATTCACCTGTCGTACCCACCGGAACAATTGCGTCGGTACCTTGATCGATATGGAACTCGATTAATTCCATCAAACTTTCCTGGTCAAGATCGCCATTTTCGTACATAGGCGTCACCAGTGCCACGATACTACCTTGAATCATTCATGTCGCCTCGCGCGAAATAAAATTGGAAATATTAACGTGTACTCTGTCAGTGTGACAAGCACCCGTCTCATTTTCGTAACAACTAAACGTGTTTTCGACGAAAAGCAATCGATATAAGGAGTTGGTTATGCATCTGCATTGGCAGTAAATTTTACTTGGTTAAACTCAAGAATCAAAATAAGACAGGATCGAAACAAAGTGATCGAGCTATTCTCCGGAACCCTGTTGAGATAGAATCTCGAGGTTTAGAGAGAATCGACCGGACAACCATGGATCTGCAAGCATTAATCAATAAGAAACAATCGTTAATTATGGGCATACTCAACCTTACCCCCGATAGTTTTTCAGACGGTGGTAGCCATACCAACCGAGGGAGCGCGGTTCAGTTTGCACTACAAATGGTTCGGGACGGAGCAGACATTATAGATGTTGGGGGCGAATCCACAAAACCGTATTCCGAACGCGTCGCTGCAGAGGAACAAATTCGAAGAGTAAAAAGCGTTATCGAATCTCTTCGGCAAACGTTACCGCCCGAAATACCCATCAGTATTGACACAACCAACTCGAAAGTTGCTGAATCCGCGATAAATGCAGGGGCTTCAATATTAAATGACGTGAGCGCCGGAAGGGAAGACAGCAAAATGTTCCAACTGGCTGCTGATCATAATTTACCCATCATTCTCATGCACATGCAGGGTACACCAAAAACCATGCAAATTGCCCCTGAGTATGAAGATGTTGTGGAAGAGGTCAAATCATTCCTGCTAGAACGCGCGGATAAAGCCCAAAAAGCAGGAATTCCTAAATCGAACATTATCATCGACCCCGGGATTGGGTTTGGCAAAACCAAACAGCACAATATGAAACTTATGAGCGAACTGGCCAGTTTTGTGAATTGTGGCTACCCGGTATTGCTGGGAGCCAGTCGAAAACGATTTTTGGCATCCATCAGCGCAGAAACAGAAGCGCACAGGCTTATTGGCGCAACCTGTGCAACTACCGTTCTTGGCGTGCAAGCTGGCGTACAGATATTTCGGGTTCACGATGTAATGGCGAACCACCAGGCCGCATATGTCGCTGCCGAGATATAAATCCCCACTAAACCTTTATACAGCTTAAAATTTTACACTTGTCATATAGCCGTAACAAATCAACTTCATACTAGCCACCACTTGACCTAATCACCTGTCGTTTGCTGCATAAATATTGAATATTTATCAGACCAGTGACAGCTGAATTGCAAAGGTCAGAAATAAACTCCGAATTTAATTTAAACCGTGCACTCGCTGTCGCATCCGACAGAAACTGGAGACCCGCAAGTGCGCAAAATCAACTCCAACAAATAAGGGGACGAAAAAACATGTGTGTCAATCTATCAGCTAAGATTACATTCCGGGCAATATTATTCGCCGGTTTTGTTGGCATCAGTACTAACGTAAACGCAGCTCCTTCACTGCAAGACATTCTTTTAGAAAAAGGCGTCATAAACCAACAAGACTTGCGATCCATTCAAAATGGCAGCAGGTCATTGGAAAAAATACTGCTGGAAAAAGGACTTATAAGCCAGACTGATTTATCTGAAATCACAGAATCCAAATCCTCTCAGGTACTCGATAGCCCTCCTGTAGCGTCTGAGAAAAAGGACGACGAATATTCAATCGAAACCGGGGTAAAGGGTTTGACAATTAAATCAAAGGATGGTGATTTTAAATTCGGGGTCGGTGGACGTATGCAGGCTGACGCCAATTTCTTTTTCCCCAACAAACCCTATGGCAATGGCGCGGAAATCCGCCGGGTTCGTTTAAAAGGCTACGGCACGGTTTGGAAAGACTGGGACTATAAAGTCGAAATTGATTTTGCCGAGGAAGCGGAATTAACCGATGGTTGGCTGTCCTATAAAGGATTTGATCCATTCCGTATCAAAGTGGGCCACCAAAAGGTTCCTTTTGGCATGCAGTCCGCTAGCAGCTCCAACTGGCAAGTGTTTCAGGAACGCGCATTGACTGATTCTTTCATCGACACCGGTGAACTGGGTCGTCGCCGACTCGGTGTCGTAGGCAGTTGGTATGGAGGAGATTTCTTTACTGTCCACACCGGAATATTTGGCCAGAGCGTGAATGATGATGGCGCGTTCAATCAGAGCTGGGGTGCGGCCTCCCGGGTAACCTGGTCACCTATTGTCGGCAAAGATGAATTGTTGCATTTTGGTGGATCTGCCTATTACCGGGATTTTAATGATCATAATGGGCTACGCTTCCGTGCTCGTCCTGAAGCACACATATCGGGAGTCAGGCTGGCTGATACAGGAACCCTATCAAATGCAGACGACTTAATTATGGCGAATGCCGAATTCTCAAGTGTTTGGGGTCCGTTCCATGCACAAGGCGAATTCGTTAGTGCAACTGTTAATCAGTCCAATGGTTTCAAAGACCTGCATTTTGATGGCTGGTATTTTCAAACCGGTTATTTCCTGACAGGTGAATCCAGAAACTACAACAAGAAATCTGCACAATTCAAACGCATTAAACCAAGCAGTGTTGTTGGACAGGGTGGTTGGGGTGCCTGGGAAATTGCTGCTCGTTACAGCCTTATTGACCTTACTAGCCAGGGGCTTCAAGGTGGCCGTGAACGGAACTTTACATTCGGTTTGAATTGGTGGGCCAACCAAAACGTATTGTTCCGCTTTAATTATGTCAATGCATATGCGCACCCCAGCAGTATCAGAACTTTGGGTGGTAAAAACCAGTCAGTGAATATCCTTGAAGGCCGTGCGCAGATTGTTTTCTAAACGACAACCACAGCAAAAGCGCGACACATAGTTCTAAAGACAAAGTCCTTAAAAATAGATTAGGCTCACAATACCACCGAACTACTCGGGTCGGTTTTCCCGCTCCATAAATTATTAAGATCCATGAAATATCGAAAAAATAATTTATATCGAACCGAATAAAAAAATCGGGCTTCGTCCAAAAAGGGGTTATATCGCGGCTGCACGCGATATAACCTCATTCGTTAGCACTCATTTCTCCAGTCCCTGCTTCATGAACTCCGCGATTTCCATATTATCGATTTCCAGCTTATGAATTATGGCCACTTGATCCTCACCAGGCCGGTTCTGACTCAACTTATATTTTGCTTCGATTGTGGTCACCTCAATTTCGAAGCCAACGATCATAGACAATAATTGTTCTTCTTTCTCCGTCGACACATTATGTAAACTAACAGAGGTCGAAGCAGGTACCACCAATCCAGAGACTGGATGCAACCCAAATACAGAAAGAGTATTAGCTCTCTAGGTTGCAAAAAAATACGGGAACAAAAATCTAAAAAAGTGAGTTGTGGCCTTGGGTTTTGATAATACCGGAAGCGCATCATCCTCAATACAAAATATCAGAATGAACTTTGAACGAAGATTGGTTAGTTGGTCAGTTAAAAGTCATATTTAAGTCTTCGAAAGACGTAACTACTCGCCCCCTACCGAAACAGCCCTCTATGGGTGATCTGTGGAGGAAGTGTATGCGGCAGGGAAGCCGCATCCAAGCCTACATGGACGTATTTACGGCGTCTTCCGGAACAGATCACCCATAGAGGGGTGAGCAGTTACCGAAAGACATTAGTATATTGTTAAATAAACTTGACCTGTTTTTATTTTTTTAAGTCACAAATAGAAGAATTGACCAATCAACGAGTCACGGCAAGAAAACCGGGAAAACAAGGAAAGCGGAATATTGGTGAAGCATAAATGTTACTCTGACCCCAAAAAATTCTCTGACCCCAAAAATTTGCTAAAAAAAAAGCCCGCTTAAACGGGCCATCAAATACCCTGCCGAAGACCAGGGTTTAATGCTTTTCACATTGCTCAAGAAAATTGATCAGACTTTCCCTGTATTCATAGTAATCCGGGTGTTCCAACAGGCATTTTCGGGTTCGTGGCCGAGGTAGATCGATTTCTTCAATTTTCCCGACTTTTGCGTTTGGCCCATTGGTCATCATCACAACACGGTCGGCTAGTAGAATCGCCTCATCCACATCGTGCGTCACCATGATGGCAGTAACATGGGTTCGTTCCCAAACCTCCATCAACACCTCCTGCAGTTCCCAGCGAGTCAGGGAATCCAGCATTCCAAACGGCTCATCCAGCAACAGAAGTTTGGGTGAGAGTGCGAATGCCCGCGCAATACCGACACGCTGGCGCATTCCGTTGGATAGCTCCGATGCTTTCTTCAGCAATGAATCACCGAGACCCACACGAGTCAGGTAATATTCAACAATGTCATCACGTTCTTGTCGGGTGGCATGCGGATAGACTTTTTTCACACCGAGCGCGACGTTTTCAAACGCAGTTAACCACGGGAACAGACTCGGCGCCTGGAAAACTACCCCGCGATCGGGCCCGGCGGTAACCACTTCCCTGTTATCGAGGACAATGCCGCCTTCGTTGATTTTATTTAAACCGGCAGTCATCGATAGTACCGTGGATTTGCCGCACCCAGAATGTCCAATGATGGAGATAAACTCGCCCTTTTTCATCATCAGGTCAAAACCGTCCACAACTTTCACGCTTCCCCGGCCATCAGGCGTGGGATAAATCTTTCCTACCCTGGAAAACTCCAGGTAACGCGGCTTACCCAGATCACTCTGATCGGGCTTCAGCGCCGATGTGTCCTGCTTCCAGTTATTACCGGTATTGGGACGTACATCAGGGAGCCTGATACTGTCCGCCGTACCGGATCCGGTTTTTTCTACCCCGGCTCCGATCAGATAATTCGTTACCTGGCCTCTGAGTTTTTTGAATTCCGGGTCATGGTTCAGAGCGGCCCGTTCTCTGGGGCGTGGCAGGTCCACAGGGAAATCCGGACCCAGCGTCGCATTCGGTCCAGGGTTCAACGGAATAATCCGGTCCGCCATGATAATTCCCTCATCGACATCGTTAGTAATCAAAACGACAGTCTTCTTTTCCTGACTCCAGATACGCAGGATTTCGTCTTGAAGATTGGCTCGAGTCAATGCATCCAGTGCACTCAACGGCTCGTCCAGTAACAGAATATCCGGACTTGCCGCCAATGCCCTGGCCACCGATACACGTTGACGCATACCTCCGGAGAGTTCCGCCGGCCGCTTCATCAATGCCGGAGTCAGATTAACCATTTCAATATATTTTTCGGTATGCGCCCTGCGTTTTTCGGCAGGCCAGTGCTTGAACACCTGATCCACCGACAAGGCCACGTTGTCATACACCGTTAACCAGGGCATCAGCGAGTAACTCTGAAACACAATGCCGCGATCGGGGCCAGGTTGGGTGATCGGCTTGCCGTTCTTCAACACTTCTCCACAATCCGATTGGATCAATCCGGCGATCGCTGAGATCAGCGTGGTTTTTCCGCTGCCGGAAAAACCGACGATAGCAACAAACTCTCCTTCACGGATGCCAAGATTTACGTCGCTGAGTACCGGCGTTATTTCATTGCCGCTCGCATAGCTCTTGCTGACCCCGATCATTTCTATCAGGTATTCGCCGGGTCGCGACTCCGAACCCTTAACCGGAAAAATCGCTGTTTTGCTTCCACCTTCCTCGTTGCATTCTTCTGAGACTACATTCATGGTTTGATTCGCCAGGGCTGTCATTTCAGATTCTCCACTTACAGTTCACGACCGAAAGTAAACAATCCCTGCAACGAGGCCATCACGCGGTCAAGCAGAAAACCGATAATCCCTATGGTAAAGACTGCGACCATAATGCGCCCCAGAGAATGTGAACTGCCGTTCTGAAACTCGTCCCAGACAAATTTACCAAGTCCCGGATTCTGAGCCAGCATCTCGGCCGCAATCAGAACCATCCAGCCCACGCCCAGAGACAAACGCATGCCGGTAAAAATATACGGTAGCGCGGACGGCAGAATAATTCTTCTGACCTGGGTCAACCAGTCCAGCCGGAGAACTTTCCCAACATTGACCAGATCCGGGTCTATGGATGAAACGCCGACCGCCGTATTGATCAAGGTCGGCCATAATGAACACAATGTTACCGTAATCGCCGAAGTCAGAAAGGATTTTTCAAACCAGGAATCCTCCGTGGTCACATACACGGCGCTGACCACCAGTGTAACGATCGGTAGCCAGGCCAGTGGAGATACCGGTTTAAATATCTGTATCAAAGGATTGAGAGCGGTGTTGAAGCTTCGACTCATTCCACAGATCATTCCGACCGGAACCGCAACCAGGGTGGCCAGTAAAAATCCGGCGAATACCGTATACAGACTGGTAACGATCTGGTCCAGATACGTCGGTTTGCCGGTATATGGTCGAATACTGATTCGGGCATCAGGGTTTTTCGCCAGTTTTTTCTCGTTTCGAACCTGCTGACGCTCAAAAAAAGCCTCTTCCTTTTTTCTTTCCGCTGTATGATCCTCCAGGAGTCCTACCGCCTCATCCCAGACATCGGCTGGTCCCGGAATGGCGCCCAGACTGGTCTGAATCCGAGCTGCGGACACATTCCATAACATCAGAAAAACCATAAAAGCAAGAATGGGAATCCCGGCCATTAACCATAGGGATTTGATCTGTTGCCGGGGATTGTCTCCGGAACACAATTTCACGATCGGAATAAACCAGGTCATTCCGGTAACATTTAAAGTTCTGATCACGCTGTTCATACTCTTGCACCTTCGGCAGTAACACAATTATGCGGGTCATTGCGGACTGTTGCGTTTTTTGTCTCCCCCGCCCCGGATTTTCCGGGGGGGGAATCTGTCCGCTTGTTGTCGATTAACTATCAGCCTTTTTTGACGGCGCCTCCGCTTACAGTATCCTTGCCTTTCAGCCCGATCGGAAACTTCTCCAGGTATTGGTTTGGCTTTTTGCCGTCATACACAATGTTGTCGATAAAATGGGTCTGTGGGTCACGAAAACCATCCTCGTCCACGCCCGGAAAATCGGCGGCTTTAGCCTTACCCTCGGCAATCAGTTCCTGAGCGGCTTTCATGTAGATATCAGGACGGTATACCTTTTTGGCGATCTCCATATACCATTCATCAGGTTTCTGTTCGGGGATCTGGCCCCAGCGACGCATCTGTGTCAAATACCAGATCGCATCACTGTAGTAGGGATAGGTTGCAAAATAGCGGAAAAACACATTGAAATCCGGCAACGGACGCTTGTCACCCTTTTCATATTCAAAGGTCCCCGTCATGCTGTTTGCGATGACATCGTAGTCCGCACCAACATATTGGCTCTGCGCGAGAATCTTCACGGCTTCCGGACGGTTCTTGTCGTTTTCCGCATCCAGCCACATCGCAGCCCGGATCAACGCCTTCACCACCGCAAGATGAGTGTTGGGATTCCTGTCAGCCCAGGCCTTACTGACACCGAATACTTTTTCCGGGTTATCTTTCCAGATTTCATAGTCTGTAATGACCGGCACACCGATACCCTTGAACACGGCCTGCTGGTTCCAGGGTTCGCCAACACAATACCCGTAGATGGTTCCCGCTTCCAGCGTTGCCGGCATCTGCGGCGGCGGCGTCACCGATAACAAGGTGTCTGCATCAATCTGTCCGCTGATATCGGCAGGAGGTGCATAGTAGCCGGGCTTGATACCGCCCGCAGCCAGCCAGTACCGCAGCTCGTAGTTATGCGTGGAAACCGGGAAGACCATTCCCAAATTGAATTTTTTACCCTCAGCCTTGTATTTTTCGACAACCGGTTTCAGGTAATCCCCCTTGATCGGATGCACGGGCTTTCCATTCTCGTGCGGTACATTCGGCTTCATCTGCTTCCAGATATCGTTCGACACAGTGATACCGTTTCCATTCAGGTCCATGCTGAATGCGGTGATCACATGAGCCTGCGTACCAAATCCTATGGTCGCACCCAGCGGCTGACCGGCGAGCATGTGCGCGCCATCGAGTTCGCCGTTAATCACCCGGTCCAGAAGCACCTTCCAGTTCGCCTGGGCCTCCAGATTGACAAACAGTCCTTCTTCCTCGAAATATCTTTTTTCATAGGCGACTGCGAGCGGCGCCATATCGGTCAGCTTGATAAAACCGAATTTCAGATCTTCCTTTTCCAGATTCTCCACCGCCTGTGCACCCGATACAAATATCATTGACATCAGCAGTACGGCACCCCCCAACAGATGGAGTAGTGTGTCTGCTCCTGATTTTCGCAGGCTTTCTGTTGTATATCTCATGTATCGCTCCAAAATAGTTTCAGTTTTTTAACTTGATTTTCGGTAAATTGACCCCTTTCACCGCATTGACAGCAGTATTACGCGGGTCGATGGATCAATAATCCATGGTCAGCTGAATCCAGAATTTCTGGGTGTCGGTCGCAAAATTGCGTGCCCAGTAGTTGGCGTACTTGAACATCACCTGGTAATGCTTTCCGAAGTTCTTTACCGCTATGGCATCGATTTCGTGCCCATAATCCACACCACCGACCGCAGAATCGAACTGGTGATAAATAGCGCCGAGTTTCACCCCATAAAACTTGGTCGAAATCACACCGTAGAGATCCTGGATCCCCTGCGGCGGCGTTACCAGAAACTGATCCGCCCAACCGTTGAACTTGTGGTTGGTACCCAGAGGGGTCTGCAACCCCACGTTGTTGTCTGAACCCAGTTGTTCCCAGCCGATTTTTCCGGTCACCTTGGAAAACCCCCAGCCCACCTCCGGAATCATCAACCCGCCTACAAAGTGCATATAATTGGCGTCATAGCGGGCCGGATTGGTCTTGAAATCCCTCTGATAGGCATATTCTCCTGTATACAGGGCCTTGAGATTGTCAAAAACACCGGTTTTTCCATTGAAACGGATCCCGTAACTCTGCGTGGAATTGCGTCTTGCCGCGGCTCCGCTACCGTTGTAGTCCAGGAGATAAGCGTAGGTGGTCAGCTTTCCGAACTCGGGCCACTTGTACGACAGGTTGAATATTCCCGAAGACATATTCACATCCTTCGCCAGTATATTGCGCACATTCCATATATAAGCACCCTGGAGTTCACTGTTACCGATACTTTTGTTCACCAGTGAAACCGAGTCGAAAGTCTGTTCCATCTGACGCCACACAACGTTGCCGATCCAGCGCACGTTGTCATACTTGATGCGCTGCCGCCCCACCTTGGCAACCGTATCCGGTATGCCAGCGTACGACAGCCAGCCCTGATTGATTTCCGCGGCCTGCGGGTCAGCGATGACCGGGTACTGGGTTTTACCATTCACCAGACTGTTGTATTGGTGCGCAAATACCGGAGTATTTCCCTCGAATTCCCCGTACGCCTGAAATCCGTAGAACTCAGGTGTCAAGTATCCAAGACGCAAGCGGATCGGGTCCCCATTGGCCACACCCCGTCCTTCCTGATCGACATTTTCATAACGCCATCGTACGTTGAACTTGATCTGTCCCCAATCCCCTTTGAGCGCATCTTCAACAGATTTCGTAATCGAATCCGCGTAGACCGGGTTGGCAAATAACCCCGCTATCAGACACGCCCCAGGTAGTCGAATTTGCATAGTATGTAGCTCCGTTTTGATGAATTCTTTTTAGGCAAAAAAAAACGCCGACCGCACAATACACCAGGGTATTGCACTGACGACGCCATTGTCTGCAATCCAGCCCTTCAGCGGACCCGATCACCTATATTCCAACCAAAAACCATCCTCGTACCGCAGAACTCGACCCCGGGACCATCGGCTGACTTTCGATCAACGCTCCACCGTTGGAACGCTTTCGGTTAGTAACTGCAAGTGTAATGCCAATTCCAGGACAACAATACGAAACAGCTAAAAGTACCTATAATCAAGTACATCCCTGCTATTCAGGGTGACTGCATAGCCAGTCTCGATCACGCCCAATTCGATGCTCGCACTAAACCGGAGCAGATTCCAGACAATTTCCCTTGTGCGGTGCATAATTAGCCAGTGAGTCGAACGAGAACTAATCAGCGTGAGAGGATTCTGTCCCCGTATTCTTCCGAGCAGAAACGGACTCGTTTAAAACCCGACTTGCGGGGACCACGCGCTAACCGACAGCGCAAGGACGAGAGAATGGCACCCCGATTGGGATCGTCTTACAGAAAAAACCGTGGACACCACACAGAAATGAGGTGGATTTTACTGGCTATTTCCGGGGCCGGGATCGCGCAGGGGTACAGTCCGCTTAAACACCGGCCCACCCTCCCGGCTGTCCACCGGATCCACACAAAATAGCCGGTCCGTTCGAACTGAAACCGGATGCCTGCGACCACACCGGCCAGACTGGGTTCAACCTGGCAACCGGTCAGAATCTGCAGGGATTCTGGGGTCAATGCGGTTCTGAAATCGGCCTCCCGGTCCGGATTGGCTACACTGAACATACGGTCGTACAGGCGCAGCCCTGACGAAACGGAATGCGCAGCCGAAACCCAGTGAATCACACCCTTTACCTTACGGTCTGAGGGATTTTTCCTCAGTGTATCCTCGTCAAGCGTGCAACGCAGCTATACGATTTCACCGTTCCTGTCGCAAACCAGTTCATCACGACGGATGACATACGCCTTCCGGAGTCTGATCTCACCGCCGGGAATCAGCCGCTTGAACTTTGGCGGTGGTGCTTCGGCAAAGTCGTCGCGCTCTATATAAAGAACCTTGGAGAAAGGCAACACCCGGGGTACCCCATCCGGATTTCTGTAGATAATTGGCAACCAGCAACTGCTCAACCCGATCATCCGAACAATTTTCAATAACGACCCGTAAGGAATTCAAAACCGCCATGGCTCGGGGAGCATTCTCGTTCAGGTCCGTACGAATGCAGTTTTCCAGTACCTCCATTTCGATCCATGCCTCTTTTTTAGTTACGCCGATCTAATCACAGAAATGGCGGATTGATTCGGGAGTAAACCCCGCACGCCGCAACCCACAAATGCTTGACAATGATACAGACATGGTGCAGGAAAAATGCCGCCTGCACTGACATAGCCCGTATTCCTTAACAAGTAACCCCAGGAAGACCGTATACCTACATGTTTTCACACTACATCCATATTTTGGCAAGTAAATTGCTATATTTTTGTTGAATCCGTCACCAAAAGGAGATTCATCATGATTCGCTTAATATCCTTCTCGTTTGCATTTCTGATCTACACAGCGGTTGCTGCGCTTTCGCAGACTTCTGTCTCGGAACAATTTGCACGCGGCTCCCGACCTCCGGCTGCCGTCTGTCCTACTGGAGCGGAATTCGACAATCATAACAAGCCCCGGACCAGGTCCACACTGTAGTCGCCTGTTCGACCGACCGCACCACGTATGATCGAGTTACTTAAATCCGTCGGTATATTCCCCGAAGACATCGGATTGGGCCACGTCGCACAACTGTTTGGCGGTTTCACAGCCCAGATAAACTCTCAGATGTCCGTCGTAGTCCTCGGAACCCTGTTCCTGCTGATCGCCGAATCTCGCTACCCGGCGATCAGCTACAGGCGTACGCAACGGATCCATTCCACACTGACCAATCTGGCTCTTTTCCTACTGAACAGTACCGCCCTGTCGTTTCTTACCATAACGGCGACCCTGGACTATGCAAGACTGGAGGGCATTTACCTGCCGGATGCAACAGGCCCGAGATCGCTTGCGGAATGGATTGGAATGGTGTTCATGATGGATTTCTTTCTGTACGCCTGGCATATTGCCAACCACCGGATCCCGCTGCTGTGGATGTTTCACAAAGTTCACCACTCCGACGAATGCGTGAATGTTTCCACCGCATTTCGCTTTCATGCCGGCGAGTTGGTTGTTACCGTCATCTATAAGGCGGGAATAGCGATATGGCTTGGCATTACTGAAGCCTTCTTACTGGTTTCTCAAACCGTGACCTTTGGTTTCGTGATGTTTCATCATGCGAATGTTTCAATTCGGCATGAACGGCTGATTTCTGCAGTATTCATTGTCCCCTCCCTGCATCGGACGCATCACTCCGCCTGCAGACGCCAGCACGACAAAAACTTCGGGAGTATTCTTTCAATATGGGATCGATTGTTCCAAACCCTCGAAACCGATCAACCGGACAAGATCGGACTCGATCATGTCAAACAGCTGAGCCTGTGGGAGACGCTGGTCTTCGGAATGCGCAATCACACTTCCGTTACCCCGAAAAATACCGGAGTCCAGCCCTCTGATTCCCCGAACAATTATCCTATTCATCCCATTGAAAATCACTTGATCGACCGGAAACAACTTCCCGCAATCGCATTAATTGACCTCTGCTCGGAACACTGTCTGGTAATTGCAAAATCACAGTCTAATCTGATCCGTGACAACCTGATTACCGGGATTCACAGCGAACACTTGAATCTCTGCTGGCAAATATCGGACAGAATTTTCAGAAACTGGGTGACGACAACAGCCTCTATGCCCTTACTTTTCCTCCACCCAATCTGGGATCAACCCGCCAACAGATTACCGTGGCAATCAGAATATCGTGATCAGGTCGATCGTCATTGCACCAGCAGACTCATGGTGCAACAACAGCACCTGTCTAAACAGGTCATTCGTGATTCTCAGTAGCCCCGACCGAACCACAACTTCAGAATGATTTAAAGCAAAATGGGCGTGGTCCCCCAGAAATAGCCTGGGGACAAATCTTTTCCATTCTTATTCAGTGATTTACGACCATAGTCAATTTTGGGGCGCCTGCCGTGCATATGCACTACTTTAAAGCGAAGGACGCCAGAAACATAATGAATATGCTCGAAATAACATTACCTTATAAATCTGGCATGTTATTTGCTTTTCCAGTTTAACGCCGAAGAGGACACACTTATGTCAAAAATAAAACTTAACCTGTTTTCATTTTCCGGGAATACTAAAATTCTTCATGCCACCTGGATCGCTTTTTTTATCAGTTTCGTGGTCTGGTTCAACCATGCGCCTTTGATGTTGGTGATTAAAGAGTCGATTGGTTTAACCCAGGGACAAGTGAAAACACTGCTGATCCTAAATGTTGCGTTGACGATACCCGCAAGAATTGTCATCGGCATGCTGGTCGACAAATTCGGACCCAAACGCACCTATTCAACGCTGTTAGCAACAGGCAGCATACCGTGCTTTCTGTTCGCAATGGCCGATAGCTTCGAACAGTTGGCACTGGCGCGGTTCTTACTGGGTTTTGTCGGAGCAGGATTCGTTATCGGCATTCGCATGATTGGCGAATGGTTTCCGGCAAAACAGGTCGGTATCGCCGAGGGAATTTACGGGGGATGGGGTAATTTTGGCTCCGCGGCCGCGGCGATGACCCTACCGACGCTGGCCCTTATTTATGGAGGTGAAGACGGTTGGCGGTATGCGATCGGTTCAACCGGTGTCATCGCACTGATTTATTCCATAATCTATTTCTTCAGTGTTTCCGATACGCCAAAGGGATCCACCTATTTCAAGCCCAAAAAGACCGGGGCGATGGAAGTCACCAGTCTCAATGACCTTTTCTTCTACGTATTGATGACCATCCCGATGTACGCCACCCTGACCCTGCTAATCTGGAAACTGTCACCCGCTGGCGTCGGGCTGCTTTCCTCGACAACGTCGATCATCCTGTACGTAGGAGTATGGACGCTGTTTATCTTCAATGTACACAAGATTATTCAAGTCAACGAAGAACACCTGCAAAAGCCCATCGATGAAATTCACCACTACAATTTCAAACAGGTCGCAATACTGGACCTGGCCTATCTGATAACCTTCGGCTCCGAACTCGCTGTCGTATCCATGCTGCCGTTGTTTTTCTACGAAACCTTTCATGATTCCCAGGGCGTTACCATGGTCCAGGCGGGGCTTCTCGCATCCGGCTTTGCATTCATGAATCTGGTCGCCCGACCGGGTGGCGGCTGGATCAGCGACCGGGCCGGACGCAAGAAATCACTGACTATTTTCATTCTGGGTCTGGCTGCCGGATATTTTCTGATGGCCCGGATCGGACCCGACTGGCCGCTATATGGTGCCGTTGCACTAACCATGCTTTGTTCCTTTTTTGTGCAGGCCGGAGAAGGCGCGGTATTCGCCATGGTTCCGCTGATCAAGCGCAGAATGACCGGACAGATCGCGGGCATGGTTGGTGCGTACGGCAATGTAGGAGCCGTATTGTTTCTGACTGTACTGTCCTTCGTTTCGCCGCAGATCTTTTTTATGGTGATCGGATCCGGTGCGTTCGTGGTCCTGGTGGCCGTACAGTTTATCGACGAACCCAGGGGACACATGGCGGAGGTACAACCGGACGGCACCGTGGAAATGATCGAAATCAGCTGACCTTCATGTTTTCAAAGGGAAGCATCTCAGGGATCTGCTTCCCCGGTTCCTGACATCGAATACACTGAAGATAAGACTAATCCTGTGCCTCACTCCCGAAAAACTGGCGTATCTGAACACCGGTTTCTGAAAGCCGGCCGGGAACACACTGGACACCCGGCATGCAGAGTCTGAAATATCTGCTGGTTGGAGAAAAACCGAACAGGCAGACCGACACCATCGAACAGGCGTTGCTTGAATCGGACTGCCAGACCATCGAATCAACCTTCGGATTTGCCGCTCTGGATGAAAAGGTTCTGCGCTTCCAGCCCGACGTATTGATTATTGTCGCGGCCCACGCAGCCCCGCAAACGCTGGAGGCGATCCGTATCATCCATGAGCACTTTCCGGTGCCCGTCATCATATTTGCCGAAGAACAGAAACACGACAGCAGTATCAGCAACATCATTAATGCGGGAGTCAGCGCTTACATCGTTGATGGATTACAGACCTCGAGAATTCGCACCATTGTGGAAATCGCAATTGCCCGTTTTCAACACAACCTTGCACTGAAAACCGAGCTCGAACAGACCCGGACCCGGCTCGAAGAGCGCAAGCTGGTCGACCGCGCAAAGGGTATCCTGATGAAAAAGAGGGATTTGAGCGAACAAGCGGCTTATCACACCCTGAGAAAGCTCGCGATGGACCGGAACACAACCCTGTCGGAAATGGCAAAGAATATCATTTCTCTCGCAGATATTCTGACCCCTTGACTGAATCCGAAGGCAGCCTTCTAACAGGAAATTGGCAGCGCAAAAAGCCAGGTCCGCGATGCGCATGCAGTAACCAATCATCTGAACTTCTGTATGATGGCAATGACACTGACCTGGATTTATGCAGATCGCATCAAGGTTGACCCGGAACGTCGCCATCTTGTGAAGGGTCGAACCAGCTTTGCTTTTTCAGATGTCCGGCGGCTCATCACCAACGCCGCTTTGTCGGAGGATTTTCTTGGGCTTTGGCCGGATCAACCCAAACCCCGGCAAAATTCTCTTGTCGTCCTGCTTTTACGCATGGTGGCTTGAGTGGGGACGATTTAATTTCCAGGAAACTACAGTTGTTAAATAAACTTGACCCGTTTTTACTGTTTCGTTTTTACTTTTCCAAGTAAAAACTTCTACAGACTCATTATTACAAGTCCATGGTACAGACGAAGTTTGCCGGTGGAGGCTCAATTGGGAGAATGGCACCTGACGAATTGACCCTCTGGTTGATTTCGGGGTAGCTTTCTATCATTGCCAGGAGAGCTTCGGTGTTTTGTTCACCTGGATCTTTGATTAAGTTTGAAACCTGGCGAACCAGTTTCCAACGCCAATAATCCTGTATTTCTGATTTTTTCATAATATTCCTCTATTAATGTGACGGTTCTAATTTAAGCAATGTCGCATTACAAAAATATTACAGTACGTTTACAAAATGAGGACAATTTAGATTGTGTGCGATTTGTTCGGATTCCGTGGTACTCCGATATAGGCGACAAGGTCTCAAAATTTTACATCGCTGTCATCAAATTGAAATAAAAGGCTGATAAGTTAAAGGCGTAAATCAATTCAGGAGGAAAAGACAATGCAATGTTACGAAAGACAAGCGATGTACTTGAATCTTTATGCGAGCGTAGTTGACGAACATCCTGGTTTACCGTTCGATCCGTGTCTGCTGGATGAGATTCTCTGTGATTCTGCAATCGATCGTTTTAATATCTTGACTGGATTAGATCGCAAACTGATC